>OICY01000517.1_pt1 | contig 14578 bp, 11 predicted proteins | sample 1581441 | NCBI WGS metagenome assembly OICY01 (sample SAMEA3882514, study PRJEB24775) | human gut metagenome | biome: human-associated habitat; feature: intestine environment; material: feces | place: Netherlands | collected 2009/2010 | reverse complement strand
TCTCGCGGCGGCGCATGTTCCACAGCATGGTCGCGGCTACGACCAGAAGCGGAAGGCCGCCCACGATTCCCGTGCACAAAGGCCCCACGAAGGGGTTGCCGCCCGAAAGCGAGAACAGCGTCACGCCGTTAGTCGTGCCGTTCACGGCCCCGTGTCCGATGGCCGCCGCAAAGGTGGAGCCGGTGCGGATGGTCACATAGCTGAGGAAGATGGCGAGCACGGTGCACCAGGCGCACATTTGGAATCCCTCGCGCGTCACCAGGCGCGTGAGCACCACGCCCAGGGCGGGGAAGAGCATGGTGAGCGACACGGAGACCATGTAGGCGAGGTCGGGCGAGAGGAACTCGATCGCGTAGGGGGCAGTGCCTTGGGCGATGGGGTACACCACGAGAAAGTCGTAGGCGTAGGTGATGCCGAAGGTGATGGCGAGAAAGACAAGGGCGCGTTTCATAGCGGAGTCCTTTCGTCGGGAACGAGCGGGCAGGGCTTCGGGTGGCCGCGGCGGCTTTCGCGGGGCGACGAGAAGCTGATCGCCCGTATTTTGTTCTATGACAACTAGAACAGTTTATGTTATACTCCGAGTAGAACAAGAAGTCAATGGCCCGTAGCGCGCCGCTACGGGCCGCTCGGAAAGGACGCCCCCATGCTCATCGCCGTCGACGCCGCGGCCGCCGAGCCGCTCTACCTGCAGATACGCAACCAGATTGTGGCCGGCATCGCCACCGGCCAGCTGGAGCCGGGCCAGTCGCTGCCCTCAGTGCGCTCCCTAGCGAGTGACTTGGGCATCAACCTGCACACGGTGAACAAGGCCTACGCGGTGCTGCGCGACGAGGGCTACGTGCGCATGCGCGGTCGCGCCGGGGCGGTGATCGCCGATCCGGCTGCCGCCGATCGCGCCGACGCCGACGCATCGGCCCAAGTGAAGATGGAGGACGACCTCTTCAAGCTGGCCTTGGCCTTCCGAGCCCGGGGCGGCGCGCGCGGCCAGTTTCTGGAAGCGGCCGCTGCCCAGGCCGCACGCGCCTACGGGGTGATGGAAGATGCCGAGCCCGCCCCGCGCCCGACGCGGAAGAAGAAGGCTGCCGGTGGGTCGTCGGTGGCGGCCGCGGGTGCAGGCACGTCGTCGGTGGCAGGTGCGGCTGCAGCCGCGGGCGAGGCGGTGGTGCCCCAATGAGCGTGACGTCTCCCGTAATTCCTCTTCTCGGGCTTTTGACCCTCGTCGTTCCCCTCATGGGCGTGCTCATGGCGCTCACGCCCTACCTCATGCCGAAGCGCGAGTGCTTTGCCGTCACGGTGCCCGACGATGCGGCGCGCGATCCTTATCTGCGCCGCCTGAAACGCGCCTATCTTGCGATCATGCTGGCGCTTGCGGCGGCGGCAACGATTGCGTGCGCGGCAGCCCTTGCGCTCGATCCCGAGCACGCCTTCGTCGCGACGCTGGTCGTGGCCGCCCTCGTCCTGTGCGTGGGCGGCTACGCCCTCATGCTGTATTTCCGCGCGAAGGTGCAGCGCTACAAAAAGGCTCAGGGCTGGGTGGCCGAGGGGCGCCGCAGCGCGGGATTTATCGGCGACGAGCCCTTCCCGAAGCCTCTCTCCCTTGCTTGGGATCTGCTGTACGTGCCCGTAATCCTCATTACGCTGGCTATGGGCATCGTGGGCTATCCCGCCATGCCCGGCAAGGTGCCCCTGCACATGGATTTGGCGGGGAAGGTGACCGAGTGGGCCGACAAGTCGCCGGGCATCGTTGCGTTCCCCGTGCTGTTTGTGGTGTTCATCGCCGTATGCCTCACCGTGGCCCATTGGGTGATTCTGCGATCGAAAAAGGGCAGCGACCCCGCTATGCCGGCGGCGGGCGCCTGGGCCTACGGCATGTTCGCCCGCGCTCAGAGCGTGCTGCTCGTCGGCATGGGCCTGCTCGTGAGCTTGCTGGGGCCCGTTATCCAGCTGACGTTTCTCGGCGTGCTTTCCATGGCCCAGGCTCTCGTGCCCATCGGGGTCGTGGTGGCGGTCATACTGGTGGCGAGCACCGCGGTGAGTCTCGTGTACGGCCAGAACGGCAGCCGCCTGCTCGCCCGGGTGAGCGCCGACGGGCGCGGCGGCGCCATGCCGCGCGACAACGACCGATATTGGAAGGGCGGCATCTTCTACGTGAACCCCGACGACCCGGCGCTGTTTCTGCCTGAGCGCTTCGGTATCGGCTGGACGATCAATTTGGGGCGCCCCGCAGCGTGGGCTTTTGTGGTAGGCTTCGCTCTGGTGATCGCGGGATTCATCGCGGCGTCGTTTCTGCTCACCTAAGGGGTCGGGCGCAAGCGGCCGTTCGCGTCCCGCCGGGGCCATCGCGCGAGGAGCAAAGGGAGGCTGCCATGAAAGATTGCGCCCAGCCGCTGCAGCACATCGAGCACGGTATTCCGCCGGTGTTTGACGAGCGCTCGGAGGTGCTCGTGCTGGGCACGATGCCCTCGCCGAAATCGCGCGAGGCGGCGTTTTTCTACGGGCATCCGCAGAACCGGTTCTGGCGCGTGCTCGCTGCGCTGTTCGACGAGCCGGTGCCCGAGGACAACGCCGAGCGCGCCGATCTGCTGCTGCTTGACGACCTTTCGTTCGAGCGCGCTCCGCATCGTGTGTATGCTGAGGGAAAGCTCGTTGCCGAAGACGGCTTGTTCGTGGGCGACGTTGCGCCGGAGACCGCGCGCGTGCAGGAGCTCGAGGCGACGCTTCGCGGCTCCGTGCGCCTGCCCGAGCTCTCGCCCGAGGTGTTCTCCTATGATTTCCAGCCTGGAAGCGCGGTGATCGACGTGATTCCGGGCAATGCCATCACGGGGGCCGCGCATCCCGATTCTGGTGAGGGCCTCCGGCGCATCATGCTCATCGAGCGTCATGGCCGCGGCGTGGCCGCGCAGGCTGCGGGCGCGGACGGCGCGGGCCCTGCTGGATGCGGCCTTACGGGCACGCACATCGGGCGTGGATGGGTGCGCGGCTTCACCATTACCGGCGGCGCCATCGCCTCCACGGTGGGGCACGATTCCCACAACGTCTGCGTGGTGGGCGATAACCCACACGATATGTTCGAGGCCGTACAAAACGTGGGGCAGGGCGGCTTTGTGCTCGTGCGCGACGGCGCGGTGGTAGCAAAGCTCGCGCTCCCGCTCGGCGGGCTCATGAGCGATGGCACGGCGGAAGACGTGGCCCGCGAGCACGATGCCTTCGTGCAGGCTGCGCGCGCTGCCGGCATCGAGCCCCCGCTCGATCCCATCATGGGCATGATCTTCCTCCCGCTTCCGGTCATCCCCACGCTCAGGATTCGCCCTGAGGGCGTTTTCGATGTCACGACCTTCACGTATGCAAGCTAATGCCGAAAGGAGCTCATGTTGATCCGCCTCATCGCCTCCGACATGGACGGTACCCTGCTTGACGAGCATAGCGAGGTTCCGCCCGAGACCTATGACCTCATTCTCGCCCTGCGCGAGAAGGGCGTGGAGACGGTTGCCATGGACCTGGCCCGCTGCGATATGGCCGAGGCCGTCGCGCAGGCATTCCGCTTCAGCAAGCTGGTACTGGCCACGCCTACCTACAACGCCGATGTATTCCCCTTCATGAAGGAGTTCCTCCATCACCTGACCGAGCGCAACTACCAGAACCGCACGGTGGCCTTTATTGAGAACGGCTCCTGGGCGCCGATGGCCGCCAAGGTCATGACCAAAATGCTTGAGGGCAGCAAGAACCTGACCTACGCCGCCGCCACCGTCACGGTCCGCGGCGCGCTGAATGCCGCCAGCGAGGCCCAGCTCGCCGCTCTGGCCGATGAGCTGAGCAGGTAATCTCTCTTTTCCTCTCAACTGCAAGCCCCGCCTCACAGCGCGTCTCTCGCGCCGTGAGGCGGGGTCTTTTTGCGGGCAGGGGGGAGAGGAGGACAACAACAAAACAATTGAAAATTTGCGCTTGACAAATCCGGGCAAATCCTGTATACTATCATTTGTCAATCGCATATGGATGATTAGCTCAGCTGGTTAGAGCGCTGCGTTCACATCGCAGAGGTCGAGGGTTCGAGTCCCCCATCCTCCACCAGACAGTTCGTACTCGAACCCAATTCTTTACGGAAAAGGGTTCGGGTACGTTTTTTTATTTGCAGGGTGCCGCACACCAGACAGGAAAGAGGTAAATCCGCCATGAATTTGAAAAAAGTTCATCACATTGCCATTATCGGGAGCAACTATGAGAAATCAAGGCGCTTTTATGTGGATCTGTTAGGCTTTTCTGTCATTCGAGAAAATTACAGACCGGAACGCGATGATTACAAAATCGATCTTCAACTCGATGGGATGGAATTAGAACTTTTTATCATTAAAAATTGCCCGAAACGCCCCAGTTATCCAGAGGCTTACGGCCTCCGGCATCTTGCCTTTGCTGTAGACTCTGTCGATGATACCGTAAGAGAATTGAATAAAAAGGGCATCATAACCGAGCCGATCCGAGTCGATGCTTACACAGGCAAAAAAATGACATTCTTTTCCGACCCTGACGATCTTCCTTTGGAAATTCACGAATAAAGTCAGACCGTCAAAAAATTGCATTCTTGCCGTACTGCGTGTGTGTAGGGGCGGCCATTGGTCGCCCGCGGGGCATGACCTGCCCGAAGGAGGAGTAAGATGGTACAGGTCGATTTGATCACTGGGTTTCTCGGCTCCGGCAAGACGACGTTCCTGCGCCGCTACGTGCAGTATCTCGTCGCGCAGGGGCACAGCGTCTGCATTCTGGAAAACGACTTCGGCGCGGTGAACGTCGATGCCATGCTGCTGCAGGACCTGATCGGGGAGCACTGCGACATAGAGACGATCAGCGGCGGCTGTGACTGCGACACCCACCAGCGCCGGATGCGCACCAAGCTGATCTCAATGGCAATGCGCGGCTTTGACCGGGTCGTCATTGAGCCGAGCGGCATCTTTGACGTGGACGAGTTCTACGACATTCTGCGGGACGAGCCGCTGGAGCGCTGGTATACGCTGGGCAGCGTCATTGCCATTGTGGACGCCAAGCTGGAAAACGAGCTTTCCCCGCAGGCCGACTACCTGCTGGCCTCCGAGGCCGCCAGTGCCGGGCTTGTCGTCATGAGCCGCACGCAGCTGGCCGCGCCCGGCGAGGCGGAAGCGGTCATCGACCACCTGAACCGCGCACTGGCCGGCTGCCATTGTGCCCGCCGCTTTGGCGCGGACGATGTACTGTGCCGGGACTGGAACGCGCTGACAACCGCTGATTTTGCCCGCGTGGATCGCTGCGGCTGGCGGCAGACAAGCTACGTCAAGCTGCATTTTGACGAGCACAAGGCGTTTACCTCGCTGTATTTCCTCGAGGCCGGGCGCAGTGTCGCGCAGGTCCGGCAGGCCGCGCAGACGCTCCTGCACGACGCGAAATACGGCCATGTGCTGCGCGTCAAGGGGTTTATCCCCGACGGCGGCGGCTGGGTCGAGCTGAACGCCGCCCGCGACGCCATAACCGTACAGCCCATTCCCAGCGGTCAGGAGGTGCTGATCGTGATTGGGGAAGGGTTGGATAAGGCCGCGATTGAGGCGGCTGTGAGGGGCTGCTAGGCGCGTCTGCGGGCGGATCGAGCGATGCGGAAATTTGCCCAGGTGACACTCGTCACTGCCGCAAACGATAAGGGCACACGCTGTATTCGCCCGCACCGCGCCGGTTGTTAAACGGTTGTGAATATTTATACACACGAATAAATATACAGACAGCAAAGCCCCGGGATTTTCTGCTTTGGAAAATCCCGGGGCTGTTGTTATTCAGGGCACATTTTCAAAAATTCCGCTTTTTCTTCTTATTCTTCGTCAAAGGCCTTCGTCCAGTTGTATTCCCGGTGCAGCGTGTGGCCGGTGTCGCTCTGGGCCTTGCGGGCGGTGTATTCGCCGATGACGGCGGACGGCATCAGCAGGGCCTTTTCGACCTCAGACTGAAAGACGAGCTTCGGATTTTTGATCCTGGGGTTCTTCATCAGGTCCTTCCAGTAGGTGTCGTAGTCCATCATGACCGACATCGCCTCAAACAGCGGGGTCAGGCTCTCATACCGGGCAATGACCTTGTTCAAAGCGTCCAAAAACTGCATGTTGGCCTTGCCCTCCATCATGCCGTCGTCCTTGCCTTTGACGTTGCGACGGCAAAAATAGGCCGTCATCTGCAAAATATCCTCGAATGCCTCCATCTGGCCGGTGGTCAGCCGGGCCGAGAGCGTGTCGCGGTCAATGTAGCGCAGCAGCGCCGCCGTGACTTCTTTCTTCGTCGCGGCATCCTCCGGCACCAGCTGGTTGACCGGCTCGGCGTCGGTCTCCACAAAGTCGGTGGTCTCGACGATGTCCGGCGTCTCGGGTGCGCCGTAGTCGTCCTCCACCTCCTCCGGCATACCGCCGGTGACGTAGATACGATAATTTTCCAGGTCCTCCAAAATTGCGCGGGACAGGTAGGGCAGGGGAGCGCTCTTGGTGCGTGCCACCGGGATGACCTTGGCGGCGTAGCGGGTGGCGACACCCTCGAACCAGCGGCGCAGACCACCGCAGTTGTCAATGACGTTGTTCATCGTCTGGAAGAACGTCGCGTTGCCGCCGTCGATCATCTTATCATTGCCGCGCGGTGTGCCGGCCATTTTTACCATAGCATCGATGATCGTGCGCACGGCGTCCATCTCGTCCGCCGTCAGCTCGCGGATCAGCTTGTCGGGCTCTGCCTTGATCTCCAGTTCCTGGCGCAGCAATTCCGGCGTAGCACCGTAGGAATAGGGGATCGTCGTCTCGGGCACCGAGACATACTCGAGCGTCAGCACGTTCGGGTCGTCGTCCAGCGTGCCGGTCTCGGCCAGAGTCAGCTTGCCCTTCTTGCTGCGGACCCGGTTGGACATGGATTTTGTGATCTCGTTCAGCTTGTCATCGGCGACCTGCTTGTCCACCGGCTCAATGGTGACAGCAATCGCAATGACGCGCTGACGATCTTTTTCGTAGACCTCATAGTCAAAATAGATGTCGGTGTGGCCGTTGATCTCGCTCTTGGCCTTGTCGAGCACGGTGCGGCGCACGTGGGCCCAGTTGGCCGCATTGCAGTCCACCTGCTTTTTCAGCGTCTCAATGTTCCAGACCAGCGGTTCGCCCTTCTCTTTTTTGGTGATATACAGGTTCTGGTAGCTCTTGCACAGCTCATAAATTTTCAGACTATACTGGCTCTTCATCGGGAGCGTATAGGTGATATTCATCGTTGTGTAGAACTCTTTTAGCTGGATCAGGTGCGGCTTGAGCGACTGGTCCAGCGTCAGCACGATCTTGCCGGTGCCCTCATCGATCGTTGCGCTGGAAAGCCAGCGGAACATCGTGATTTTCTGGGTGCCCGCCAGGCGGATCCACTGGACCTTGGCGTTGGCGATGTCCTCGATGTTTTTCTTGACCTGCTTGTACATCGAGCCGTTGTGCGGGTCAACGCCGCAGAGCTTCAAAAACTCGTAGATCGACATCTCGTACCGGGGCAGCTCGGTGTCCGACGGCTTGATCATCGCGAAAATGTGCAGCATCAGCTTTTGCTGGCTCAGCGAAAGGCTGTACATTGCGTTCTGGATCAGGTCGTTGGATTTGCGGACAATCGTCTGATTGCCGCGCCCGCTATAGGTAGCAACAGGGGCCGAAGGCGACGCCTTGGCAGACTTCGCCCCCTGCTTTTTGTTATGGTTGGTTTTTGGGGTCGTTTTCAACGTACTTTGGGGTGTCATTTGCAAAACCTCATCTTTACAACACGTTAAACGTATCATAGCAGATTGTGCGCGCTGTGTCAATTATTGTAACATTCAGCACATTTCCTCCGCGCCGCACAAAATCCTGTGTTCTTTTGTTTTGGGATTTTTAGCCCTATTTATATATATTTAGAAAAGTAGTATAGCTATGTCGAATATTCCAACACAAATGTGCGCTGTGTTACAACGGTGCTGTGCGCAGCATTCCAACACGAATGTGTAAAACGCAACAATGTGCGGAGCGTAACAACGGTAAAAAAGTTTTTTTGCAGGAAAATGGCGGCAAAGAAAATTTTGTGGGATTTTTAAAAAGTGTCGAGTATAACAACCCCGGGCGCGAAAAAAGGAAAAGTGAGAAATGTGCGCAGCACTCCAACAGGGCGGATGGAAAAATCCTGCCGCGGGGAAATGTGCGCTGAATAACAACCCGTGCTGAAAAATCCTTGTATTGTGCCGTCGATAACAACCCCGGCCCCTGCAGGGCAAACTGTGCGCAGACTAACAACCCACGGCAGGACGCGCCGCAAAAAAAACGGATTTTTGCGAATTGTGCGCCGGATAACAACCGCTCTGCCCCGGAAAAAACGAATTGTGCCGTGAATAACAATACCGGCTGTGCGCTATACGGTGGATTTTTTCAGAAATGTGCCGTCGATAACAACAGCCGCCAAAATTCTACAGTTTGGAAACTGTGCGTCCGATAACAACCCCACTGCCGGAAATGTGCGCTGGATAACAACCCGGTCCGGACACGTTTGGAAAGCAGACGAAATTCCGAAATGTGCTGCCGATAACAATAGCCGAATTTTACCCACCGCGCAAATTGTGCTGTGGATAACAACCTGCCGCCCTCAGAAAAAAGTCCGAATTGTGCGCTCGATAACAACCATTTTTTTTGCCCCGCGATGAACACCGCACCGAAATTGTGCTGCCGATAACAACCCCGCCCGCCGTAAACTGTGCGGGGGATTCCAACGCCGGCTCCCCGGAATTGTGTGCAGGATAACAACCTGTATAAAAGAGGCTGCCCGGCAAACTGTGCCGCCGATAACAATACAACCTGTAGAAAACTGTGCCGCGGATTCCAACCCCCGCCGCCCCGCTCCGGCAGAAAATGTGCGCCGGATAACAACCCCGCCCGCCGCCGAAAAAAACGCCGCCGGTGTTGGAACAAACGGCACAATTTGAAGTGAAAATTTTATTTTCCTTTTTAAAGGGGGTGTGCTACAATAAGAGAGTAAAAAGTTCCGGCTGCAAGGCGCGGCAGGTGCACTGTGCCGTCCTGTGGTACGATACTACTAAGAAAGAGGAAACAAAAATGACAACGTTTAGAAAAATGCGCCGCGGCAAGCGCATCCAGGAATCGTGAGGGTCTGCCGATGAACAAAAAAGCTGTGCCCACCGCTGCGGCGGTGCGGGAACTTGCCATCCTGACCGGAGCCGTGGCCATCATTGCGGCGGCGGTCTACTTCTTCCTTGTGCCCAGCCATGCCTCGGTCAGCAGCATCTCGGGTCTGGGCATCGTGCTGGCAAACTTTGTGCCGCTGCCGCTGTCAGCCATCACGATGATTTTGAATGTCGTGCTGCTCGTCATCGGGTTTCTGACCTGCGGGCGGGAGTTCGGTGCCAAGACGGTCTACACCAGCATCCTGCTCCCGGCGTTTATCGGCCTGTTCGAGCGGCTCTTCCCGAACCTCGGCTCCCTGACCGACAGCCAGGAGCTGGACGTGCTGTGCTACATCCTCGTCGTCAGCGTGGGGCTGAGCATCCTGTTCAACCGCAACGCCTCGTCGGGCGGGCTGGACATCGTCGCCAAGATCATGAACAAATACCTGCACATGGACCTGGGCAAGGCCATGTCGCTGTCCGGCATGTGTGTGGCGCTCTCCGCCGCGCTGGTCTACGACAAAAAGACCGTGGTTTTAAGCGTGCTGGGTACCTATTTTAACGGGCTTGTGCTCGACCACTTTATCTTTGACAACAACATCAAGCGCCGCGTCTGCATCATCACCGGGAAGGAAGAAGAACTGCGCCGGTTCATCATTGAGGACCTGCACAGCGGCGCGACGGTGTATGAATCCTACGGCGCGTACAATATGCAGAAGCGCCGCGAGATCATCACGATTGTGGACAAGGCCGAATATCAGAAGCTGATGAGCTATATGAACCGCGAGGACCCGCAGGCCTTCATTACGGTGTATACCGTGTCGGACATGCGGTATCGGCCCAAAAAATAAAAGTGCCGCCGGCTGGTAAGCTGATCCCCCTGCACCGGATAACAGAAAACGATTGACGCAGCAGCGATGAATTCTGAAAAACTGAAAATTTTGGAGAAAAAATTGAAGTTTTTTCAAAAAAGGCGTTGACAAATCCCGTCGGGCACGCTATAATATATGAGCGTTGAGGGCAGACGCCCAAGACACAAACCCGATGGGGATTCGCATAATGGTAGTGCAGCGGACTCTGACTCCGCCCGTGGGAGTTCGATCCTCTCATCCCCAACCACACCGCAGCAGCCCAGCTGCTGCGGTTTTTCTTTACGGGGTGTAGCGCAGTTGGTAGCGCGCTTGGTTCGGGACCAAGAGGCCGTGGGTTCGAATCCCGTCACTCCGACCAAAAGGACCTCCGGTTTAAGCCGGAGGCCCTTTTTGTTTTTTGTATATTTTTATAGAGCAAAGCCCCCGTCCGCTGCCGGACGGGGGCTTTGCTGTTGGTGCGGTTATAAAAGATGTTACGCTTCGCCGCCCCAGGCCTCGATCTGGGTCAGGGCGGGGAAGGGGGACGGGTCCTCGGCCTTGATGAGCTCAAACAGCTTCAGGCTCTTGACCGTGCGCGGGGCGATGGCAAAGCACTGCGGGGCGGCGGACTTCTTCAGCTCCAGCACCTCGCGGCTGCCGTCGTCAAATTCCACAGTGGCCTGGGTCCACCAGGCGTCATGCGGGAAGTCGGCGCGCAGGGTTAGGCGCAGCTCGTCGATGGTGACCGGGCGGCCAAAGTCCAGCGTGAGTGCGGCGTTGGGGTCGCGGTTGATGCCCCAGCTCTGGTAGGGCCAGATGCCGTGGGCGTCGTTCTCGTAAATGCCGTCGATGGCGTTGCGGGCCGCAAAGACAGCCTCGCCGCGGGTCTCAACGTTGGCATGGGCATGGGGAAAGAAGCCGGTGTCGCCGTGCTCGTCATAGGGATTGTAGGCCAGGTTGCGGCGCGCGGCGATCTCCTCCGGGGTGGCAAAGCGGGCGCGGATGATGTGGCAGGCACCGGCAAAGCTCTTGGGGCTGTAGGTGATGGCCTGCTCACCGAACGGGATGTGGAAGTTGATCTCGCGCTTGACGACGTAGACGAGGGCCGGGGCCATTGTGTCCTCAAACTGGATGACCACATACTGGCCGGGCGTGCCGATCTCCAGTGAGACACGGTCACCGGGCTTGTAGGCGTTCATGTAAACAAGGCTGACCTGCCCGGCGGCGGGGGCCGTCAGCAGCGTCATGCCGTCGGTGTCGAGGAGCTTGAGCTTGATGAGTTCCATTTTATTTTGTCTCCTTTTATCCTATCACAAGGGAAAGCTGTTGGGTAAAGTAAATGCGTGTGCGGTAGAGTGTGTCGGGCCAGGCCTGGCGCAGGCGGGGGTCGGCGATGGGCACGGCCTCGGTCACGATTTTGTCCGCACCGGTCACGGCGGCTGCGGCCAGCGCACCGAACGCGACGGTATCGCCGTCCACGGCGGGCTTCTCGACGCTCATCAGCGTCAGGGCCACGGTGCCCGGGTAGTCGGTCTCATCGCGCAAGGTCAGGCCGGTATCGGTCAGGTGTACGCTGCGGCGGTAACGGCCCAGCCCCGGCACACTGCCGTAGGCGGGGGCAAGGTCCATCGCAAGGCCGTCCAGCGCGTCGGTCACAGTGACGTCTGCGGCGGCAAACTCGGCGCCGGGCTGCTGGTCGTATTTGGCACCGTCCGGGTCGAACTGGGGCAGGTTGTGCCAGCCGGACTGCATCGTCCATATCTCATACCGCTGGGGGCTGAACGTCTTTTTGCTGTAGGTCTCCACGCCGACGTCGATCAGCAGCGGTCTGCCGTCCCTGTAGAGCGTCACGCTGCCCACATCGTTGTGGTTGTGGCTGTCGGCGTTGCTGCCGGCCTTGCCGCCCAGTGCATAGGCACCGCGGCGGCTGACGAGAATGCCGACGCTGGGATACCAGACATCGTGCGGAGCGGCGGGGGCGGCGGTTTCGGCAAAGTCGGTGACCTCGCGCTCGGCCATTGCGGCCTGGATGTGGTAGAACAGGTTGATGCCCTCGCTGTCGTCGGGGTGGTGCAGACGGTCCGGGTCGGGGTCCGTGGCCAGCACGGCGGCCCAGTCGCGGGCGGCCAGCGTCATCAGCGGCAGGCTGCCGACCCGCTTGCCGAACAGGTACTCCCGCACGCCGCGGGCCCCGGCCAGCGGGCTGCAGTCGGCAAAGTTCAGGTAGTACGGCCCGGCAATGTGCATGTTGACGATGTACTCGGCCATGTTCCTGATCTTCGGCTCGGCCCAGACGTCGTCAAAGACGCCGGGGGCCATTTTGCACAGCAGGTCCAGCGCGTTGAACATCGTCAGCGCGGCGTGGCGGTAATACTGTGCGCCCTCGCTGCAGCAGCCGTCGTCACCGTAGTCCTTCAAAAAGCAGTCGATGCTGTAGGCGGCCTGCTGCACATAGGCGGGCAGGTCCTCGGCAGGGGCGCACTGGGCGGCGGCCAGCAGTACGTTCTGGGTACACCAGGGCGTCCAGTTGCACATCGGCTCGTCGCCGTTGCCCATCCACCAGAAGTGCGCGGTGCGGTAGGGCGTCAGCACACGGCGCTCGACCTCGCCCCTGAGCCGCGCGGCCAGCCCGGGGGCGTAGGCGTCGAGCGCCTCGCCCAGCAGGCCGCAGACGGTGGCGATCAGTGCGCCGGTCTCGGCGGCGAACAGGTCTACAATGGGCCGGGTCACGTCGGGCAGCGGCAGCTGCGGCGTGTCGCGGATATAGCTGTTGTGGGCGGGCAGCTGCCAGGCGCTCTCCTCACAGATGCGCCAGGCCAGGTCTGCCAGCGCAGGCAGATAGGTGCCGCGGTTCGTCACAGCCTCGGCCATGGCCAGCGCGCAGAGCGTGCGGCGGCGGGCAAAGTAGGCGTGCTCCCACTTGGCGCGGTCCCCGCTGCGGGTGAATTGCAGCCACAGCGAGAGCGGCAGCTCCGGCGCGGTTTGGGCGTCCGCCAGCGCGGCCTGCCCGGCAGCGGCCCAGCGGGCGGCGCCGGGCAGGCTCTCCCACGCGGTGCGGTCCGCCAGCGGCGGGAACAGGACCGGCTGTGCGGTCTTAAACGGTTGCTTCATCTTTTGCGTCAACATACGATACCTTCATTCTCTGCATGTACTCCCGGGGGCTGACGCCCTCGAGCTTTTTGAACACCTTACTGAAATAGAAAGCGCTGTCAAAGCCGACCTTGTCGCTGATCTCGTAGACCTTCAGGTCGGTGGAGGCCATCAGTTCCTTCGCAGCGGTGATGCGGGTGGCAGTGACAAACTCCACAAAACCACTCTCGCTGTTTTGTGCAAAAAGCTGGCTCAAGTAGTTCGGGCTGAAATTAAAGACGGCAGCTACATCGTTCAGCGTCAGCCGCTCGGACAGATGATCGCGGATGTACTGCTGCACCTGGCCGACGACCTGCGCGCGGTGATCCAGCTGGGTGTTGGGGCTTTCATGGTAGAAGGCCACCGGCTCGCCCTCATGCAGCAGCGGCAGCGCGGCAAAGGCGTCGTGTTGGCTCTCGCTGATCTTTAAAATGTCGTTCACCGGGCGGCCCACCGCCCAGTAAATGGCGGTGCTGAAATAGTTGTACAAAATCTGCCCAGCGGTTTTCAGGATCGGAGCCAGTACAGCCTCGGGGTCCTCGTCCACTTCCAGCGGCAGCAGCACCGAGAAATGCCGCAGATCCATGGCGGTCACGCGGCAGGGGCGGTACTTGGGCAGCGTTTCGGCGGCCATGCGGGTCACGCCGGTGCTCAGCGTCACAAGCTGGCTTGTGGGCAGGTCGGGCGTTTGCAGGCTGCCCACCGCCACAATATGCCGCGGCGCTTTGAAGGCAACGCCCAGCTCGGCACACTGCCGGTCAAACACGGCGCGATCCGTGAACAGCCCGCCGTACAGCTGCAGAAACAGCCGGTCCCGGAAGGTGTCGAGGCTGACCGGGGCAGGGGATGGCATCCGCAGCTTTTTTTCTTTTTCGGCAGTGTCGCGGGCGTGCTCCAGCGCTGCGGTCAGGCTGTCGGCGGTCAGATCGATCTTGACAAGGTAGTCCACAACGCCCAGACGCATGCTGCGTTTGACATAGTCGAACTCCTCATAGCTCGTCAGCATGATGAAGGCCGGCAGGGCGGAGCCGTCCTTATGGCAGGCTTCCGCAAGCGCAAAGCCGTCCATGACCGGCATACGGATGTCGGAAACCACGATGTCCGGCTGCTTCTCCTGAACGGCCCTGAGCGCCTCGGCACCGTTGCGGGCGGTGCCGACGACCTCATAGCCCAGCGCGGCCCAGTTCAGCATGCCCTGCATACCGATCAGGACCAGCGGCTCATCGTCTACAAGCAAGACTCTGGTCACAAAAAACCCCCCTTTATTTTTGGCTGTCCGGGCCCGGCAGACGGATTGTTACCGTTGTGCCGATGCCGGGCTCACTCTCAATGCTCAGGCCGTAGGCCTCGCCAAAGCTGTATTGCAGCCGCTTGTGGACATTCCACATGCCCACATGGCGGTATTTGGCGGCGGCCTCCTCGGGGCCGGGCTCCTGCAGGG
>OICY01000510.1_pt1 | contig 14697 bp, 15 predicted proteins | sample 1581441 | NCBI WGS metagenome assembly OICY01 (sample SAMEA3882514, study PRJEB24775) | human gut metagenome | biome: human-associated habitat; feature: intestine environment; material: feces | place: Netherlands | collected 2009/2010 | reverse complement strand
CGAACGGGGCGCGCAGCCGCTGTTTATGCAATGGTGAACGTCTTTTGCGTGTCGATGTGGCCGTCATGATTTGTGCCCGGCGGATTATCGGGCATGTCATAGACATACGTCAGCCGCCCGCCGTCGAGCGTCAGGGACGTGACGGCATACGTATCGGTGTAGCTGACGGAAAACGCCCCGTCGCGCCAGGCGACGCGCGTGCGCGTGACGGTGTCCGCACCGTCCGCGAACCGCAGCGTGTGGCACAGCAGCCCGCCGTCGCGGCAGACCTCGTAGAGCGCGGCCTCGGCCGTCTGCCCCGCCGCGCGCGCATCCCAGAACGCCGTCACCGTCTCCGGGTGCGTGACCGGGTCAGCCGCGTCCACGTGCACGGCCGTGAGCCCCGCAGACGAGAGCTGCGCCACCGCCTGCGCGATCTGTGCGTCCGTGAGATCAACGCCCGCGCTCGTGCCGTCGCCGACCGCCTGCACGATGGTCTGATACCGCTGCGCCGCCGTGACGGCGGGGTCGATCGTCCCGCCCTGCACCGCCGGTTTTTGCCCGCAGGCCGTCAGCAGCAGCGCCGCTGCGCACAACAGGCCGCAGAAAATTCGTTTCATGCGCGTACCTCCCGTCATTTTCTGCAAACAGTGTACACGAAAAAATTCGGCATTGCAAATTTCGCCGCATCTGCTATACTGTCGGCAGATATACGCCGTAAGATGCTGCCGGGAGAGCGCTGCGGCCGCCGAAGGAGTGACACTCTCAGGCAAAAGGACCGGCGGCTGACGGAGCTCTGGAGAGACGATTCCGCACCGAAGAAGCAAGGCCGCCCGGCCAATCTTTCAGGTAAAAGGACAGAGTACACACCTGCACCACAACAGGGGTGTACTCTTTTTTTGGAGGTCATGACGATGCAAACCTTTCTCTTTCTGCTTGAACTAGCCGGGACGGTCGCGTTCGCCGTCAGCGGCGCGGTGCTCGGCATCGAAAAGCATATGGATATCTTCGGCGTGGGGCTGCTGGGCATCACGACGGCCGTCGGCGGCGGCATTCTGCGCGATCTTGTCGTGGGGCTGACGCCGCCGCGCGCATTTCAGGACCCGATCTATCTGCTCGTCGCGCTCGGCGTGTCGGTCGTGCTGTTTTTCCCGTTCGTGCGCCGGATCATCGGCCGCAGCAAGCGTGTGTTCGACGCGCTCATGCTCATCATGGACGCGGCCGGGCTCGGCATCTTCACGATCACGGGCATGAACACCGCCACCACGCTCGCCGGGTGCACCGACCCGCTGCTGCTGGTGTTTGTCGGCCTGCTGACCGGCACAGGCGGCGGCGTGCTGCGCGATATCCTCGCCGGGGATATGCCCTACATCCTGCGCAAGCACATCTACGCCAGCGCGTCCATCGCAGGCGGCATTCTCTATCTGCTGCTGCAGCAGGTCTGGCAGGGCGCGGGCGCGATCTTGACCAGCGTGGTCGTCGTCATCGTCATCCGCTGCGCCGCGGCGCACTTCGAGTGGAACCTGCCGCGCGCAAAAACCGTGTGGAAAAGCGACGAATGATGTGCTAGGATAAAGAAAAGAGTTCGCAAGACCGGAGGTCATGACCATGGCAAACACCCCAGCGCGCATATGTCCGCTCGCAAAAAAGTGCGGCGGCTGCCAGCTGCAGAACCTGTCGTATGACGAGCAGCTGCATCTCAAACAGGCAACGGCCATCCGCCTGCTCGGCCGCTTCGGCCACGTGGAGGAGATCATCGGCATGAAAGATCCCTACCACTACCGCAACAAGGTGCAGGCCGCTTTCGGCGTCAACCGGCAGGGGCAGATCATCTCGGGCGTGTACCAGTCGGCCTCGCACCGGATCGTGCCGGTCAGCGACTGCATGATCGAGGACACGGTCGCAGACCAGATCATCGTCACGATCCGCGGCCTGCTCAAGAGCTTCAAGATCCGTCCCTATGACGAGGACACCGGCCGCGGCACGCTGCGGCACGTGCTCGTGCGGCGCGGCTGGCGCAGCGGGGAGATCCTCGTCGTGCTCGTGACGGCACACGGCATGCTGCCCGGCAAGCGCAACTTCGTGCGCGCGCTGCTGCAGCGACACCCGGACATCACGACCATCGTGCAGAACATCAACGCCGGGCAGACGAGCCTTGTGCTCGGGCCCCACAGCGAGGTGCTCTATGGGCCGGGCTATATCCGCGAGCAGCTCGGGGACTTCACGTTCCGCATCTCGCCGCGCGCGTTTTATCAGATCAACCCCGTGCAGACGGAGGTGCTCTACCGCACGGCGCTCGACTACGCCGGGCTGACCGGCAAAGAGACCGTCGTGGACGCCTACTGCGGCACCGGCACGATCGGCATCTTCGCCAGCCGGAACGCCGCGCGCGTGATCGGCGTGGAGAACAACCGCGACGCCGTGCGCGATGCGATCAGCAACGCCAAGGCCAACCGCGCGGACAATGTCCGCTTCTACACGGCCGACGCGAGCGACTTCCTGCAGGGCATGGCCAGGGCCGGTGAACACGCCGACGTCATCATCCTCGATCCGCCGCGCGCCGGCAGCGACGAGCGCTTTCTCGCCGCCGTCGCGGCCGTCGGGCCGGAGCGGGTGGTGTACGTGTCGTGCAACCCGGAGACGCTCGCGCGCGACCTGGGCTATCTCACCCGGCACGGCTACCGCGTCACACGCATCCAGCCGGTGGACATGTTCCCGCACACGGAGCATATAGAGGTCGCCGTGGCATTGGTCAAAAGCTGACGAAACGTGAATTGAAAAGCCACCGCAGCGCATCATGCGCTGCGGTGGCTTCCTTTTTGCTGCGGTGTGGGGTCACGCGCCGCCGGTTTCTTCGGCGCAGGCGCGCAGCTCGCGGAAAATGGTCGTATAATCGGCGCGGAAATTGCTGTTTTTCGGAAACAGGAACATGATGTCGTGCCGCAGCTCAAAGTCGCTCAACGCGATCACGCCGAGCGCGCCCGCCGCCTCCTCCGGGCGGATGGCCGCGCGGTAGAGAAACGACACGCCGTAGCCGCTTTTGAGCAGAGTCTTGATCGCGCCGATGTTGCCGATCTCGACCGTGCAGGCAAAATCCGCCGTCGCCAGGCCGTGCTCCTTCAGGTAATACTCCAGGATCACGCGCGTGCCCGAGCCCTCCTCGCGCAGCAGCAGCGGCTCGACCAGCAGGTCCGTCAGGCGCCGGCCGCGGTAGCGCGCGACCTTCTCCGGGTCTCCGGCGGCGACATACTCCTCCGTGCCGAAGACGAAAAAATCATACTCCGCCTTCGGAAAGTCACCCTCGACGACCGCAAAATCCAGCTCACCGGAATCGAGCTTGCTCAGCAGCACCTTCGTATCCGCCACCTGCATCTGAATGTGGCTGTCCGGGTGCAGGCGCAGAAACCGGCCGAGCGCCTCGTTGATCATGAACTCCGCGACCGAGAGCGTCGCGCCAAACGAATAGTCGCGCGTGCCGGAGACGACCTGCTGCATGCGCTTTTGCAGGTGCTGCTCGTCGTGCTTCATCGTCATCAGCGTGCGGCGCAGAATCTCCCCCGCCTCGGTCAGCTGCAGGCGCTTGCCGTTGTGCTGAAACAGCGCCGTACCATAAGCCTGCTCCAGATAGTGCATATGGTGCGAGACCGCGGGCTGCGTGATGTTGAGCTCACGCGCCGCCTTCGTAAAATTCATGTGCCGGCACACGGCCAGAAACGTCTCGACGCGAAAATCCAGCATGGGCATCCCTCTTTCCTGTAGGTTTTCAGCTAATGATAACACAAAATTATCATTTGATAAATAGAAATCATTTTTCTTTATCGTTCAGGTGTGCTATGATGCTCTCTGCAAACAACGCATGGAGAGAAAGGAATCCTCGACCCACTATGAACTTCATTCAGAAAAACTGGAAAGGCATCCTCGTGTGCCTCGTCATGGCCGTGCCCTGCTGGCTGCTCGGGCAGCGGTTTCCGATCGTCGGCGGTCCGGTGTTCGGCATCCTCGCCGGCATGATCGTCACGCTGCTCTGGCGCGACAAGACGGCGGCGCAGCCCGGCATCTCGTTCGTGTCGAAAAAGGTGCTGCAGTACGCCGTCATCCTGCTCGGCTTCGGCATGAACCTGTCCGTCATCTGGCAGACCGGCAAGCAGTCGCTGCCGATCATCGTCGTGACGATCACGACGTCGCTCGTCGTGGCGTGGCTGCTGCACAAGCTGCTGCACATTCCGGGCAAGATCTCGACGCTCGTGGGCGTCGGCTCGTCGATCTGCGGCGGCTCGGCCGTCGCGGCGACCGCGTCCGTCATCGACGCGGACGATGAGGAAGTCGCGCAGGCGATCTCCGTCATTTTCTTCTTCAATATGCTCGCCGCCATCTTCTTCCCCGCGCTCGGCGCGCTGCTCGGCTTCTCGACCACGAACGGCGAGGCGTTCGGCATCTTCGCCGGCACGGCCATCAACGACACGTCATCCGTCACGGCCGCGGCCTCCACGTGGGACTCGCTCTACGGGCTCGGCAGCCAGACGCTCGACAAGGCCGTGACCGTCAAGCTCACGCGCACGCTCGCCATCATCCCGATCACGCTCGTGCTCGCCTTCGTGCGCACGAAGCGCGCCAAGACCGACGGTACGAAGGTGAATTTCAAGAAGATCTTCCCGATGTTCATCCTCTACTTCCTGCTCGCGTCCGTGATCACGACCATCTGCGTGAGCGCCGGCGTGTCGGCAAGCGTGTTCACCCCGCTCAAGACGCTCAGCAAGTTCCTGATCGTGATGGCCATGTGTGCCGTCGGCCTGAACACGAACATCGTCAAGCTCGTCAGAACCGGCGGCAAGCCGCTCATCATGGGCTTTTGCTGCTGGGTCGGCATCGCGGGCATGAGCCTGCTGATGCAGCACGTGCTCGGCATCTGGTAAGGCACGAACAAAAAACGGGCGGCAGCCGGAGCTATCCGGCTGCCGCCTTTGAGACTGTCAAAAAGTATTACTTTTTGACAAAGAGGCCGCAGTCTGCTGCGCGCATAATTTGAGCGCCGCCGGCGCACAAATTCCACACTTGCAGCCTGAGCGGTATTTTCTCCGCCGCACATGTCGCCGGAGAAAATGATCTGACCTTCTTTCGCCGCTGCGGCGGCGAAACTCTACGAGGTTTTTGGACAAGCTGTAGGCGGCGACCGGGGATGACCTGGCTGCCGCCTTTGTTTTATGCTTCTTTTCCGTCGCGCGGCAGCGTCACGAGCATGACCGTTCCGTCCGCGCCGCTGCGCTCGATCTGCACCGTGCCGCCGTGCAGCGCGGCAATCTCCCACACAAGCGACAGACCGAGCCCGACGCCGCCGTGTGCCCGGCTGCGCGACTTGTCCACGCGGAAAAACGGCTGGAAAACGCTCTCCCGGTATGCCTCCGGGATGCCGGGACCGTGGTCACGGACGCGGATCTGTACATTCCCGTCCGCCTCGCTGACCGCAATGTGCACCGCCCCGTCCGGCCGGCCGTAACGGATGGCGTTTTCGGTCAGGTTGAACAGCAGCCGGTACAGCAGCGGGTCGCTGCCGGTGAGCACAGCGCCGCCGTCGGCCTCCAGCGCGATGCACTTGCTCTCTGCAAGCGGCGCGAGATCGGTGAAGATCTCCTCGATCATGGGCGCGAGCTCGACCCGGTCGTCACAGGGCACGGTGCGCAGCTCGCTCATCTCCAGCAGGATCTTCGTCATCTGCGCCATACGCTCCGTCTGCTCCTGCAGCAGGCTCAAAAACGCCGCCGTTTCGGGCGTGACGTCCGCGTGCTCGGCGGAAAACAGCTCAAGCTGCGCCTGCATCAGCGCAAGCGGCGTGCGCAGCTCGTGCGCAGCGTTGCCCGTAAACTGCCGCTGCGCCGTGAAGCCCGCGTCCAGGCGGTCGATCATGCCGTTGAACGAGCGGCTGAAGCGCTGAAACTCCGGCAGCACGTCCTCGCTGACCTTGCACTGCGCCAGATTGTTCGGCTGAATGTTTTCCACCTGCGCTGCAAAACTGCGCAGCGGACGCAGCGCGCGGCCGCTGACAAAATACGCGAGCACGCCGCCGATGAGCGTGACCGCCGCCGTGATGTACCAGTTCGTGACGCCGAAGGCCGCCTGCGCGCCGCTGATGATGATCGTCAGCTCGTCATCCGGCTGTTTGCTCTGCGGGTCGAAGGCGTCGGGCGCACCGGATTCGATCTCGCTGTAAGCCGAGATGCCGCTGCCGATCGCATCCATATACCGCTTGCCGGAATAGCCGATCAGACAGTTCATGAGCACACACGTCACGCCGATCAGCGCCGCCGTCATCAGCGTGATGCGCCACTGCAGAGATAACCGCTTCATGTCTGCGCCTCCATAACATAGCCCTCGCCGATGCGGTTGCGGATGGGGTCATAGCCCAGGGCGGCGCGCAGCTTTTTCCGCAGTGCGGAGATATGCACGCGGATGGAGTTGCCGAAGCCGTCCGCCCCGCTGTCCCACACGTGCTCCAGCAGCTCCTCCTGGCTGACCGGCCGCCCCTGATGCAGCAGCAGATATTCGAGGATGCCCGTCTCCTTGCGCGTGAGCGACAGCGTCTCGCCGCGCACGGACGCCGTGCGCGCCTTGGTGTCAAACGACAGCTCGGCGCAGGTCAGGACCACGTCGCTCTGCGTAAAGCGGCGCAGCGTCAGGCTGCGGATGCGCGCCGCGAGCTCATCGAGGTGAAAGGGCTTGGTGAGATAGTCGTTCGCGCCCGCATCGAGTCCCGCCACCTTGTCGGCGACCTCGCAGCGCGCCGACAGGATCAGCACCTTGGTGTCGCGGTCACGCTCGCGTAGCGTCCGGAGCACCGTCATACCGTCCTCGCCGGGGAGGTTCAGATCCAGCACGACCAGATCAAAGCGCTCGACGGCGAGCATCTCCGCGGCGCTCTGTCCGTCATAGCAGCAGTCCACGCTGTAGGCAAGCCGCCGCAGACTGCGCGCAATCGTGTCGCAGAGCGCCTTTTCATCTTCCACAACCAAAATATGCATACCATTCTCCTCGTGCGTATTTACGAATGTCCGACTTTGTTAACTTTGTTATATGATAACACAAAAGCATAAAATCTCTGTTAAGTTTCCGTTCTTAACGAAGATTTTATCTGCGCCATGGTATCATGGCAAACAGAAGGGAGTGATCCAAGTGTTTCGTGCAAAAAAAGCCATTGTGCAGGGCTTGCTGATTGCTGCGGGCATCGCCATGGTGTGCTTCGGCGCGCTGCGCGGCGAGGCCGGCGCCGTGCTCAACAAGGCGATCCGGCTGTGCTTGGAGTGTGTCGGCATTGGATAAGAAAAAACAGTCTGTTTCCCTGCTCTTGAGCCGGTTTCGCGGCTGGATCCAGGCGGCGGCGACGCTGCTGACCAACATCCACCTGCCGAACTTCTTCAAGGGCGGCATCTATCAGGGCAAGGGCAAGACCGTCTGCGTGCCCGGCCTGAACTGCTATTCCTGCCCGGCGGCATCGGGCGCGTGCCCGATCGGGGCGTTTCAGGCGGTGGTCGGCTCGTCCAAATTCCGCTTTTCGTATTATATCACCGGCATTCTGATCCTGCTCGGCGTGCTGTTCGGGCGGTTCATCTGCGGCTTTTTGTGCCCGTTCGGCTGGCTGCAGGAGCTGCTGCATAAGATCCCGGGCAAAAAGCTGTCGACGAAAAAGCTCAGGCCGCTGACCTATTTGAAATACGTCATCCTGCTGCTGGCCGTGGTACTGCTGCCGGCGCTCATCGTCAACGACGTGGGCATGGGCGACCCGTATTTCTGCAAGTACATCTGCCCGCAGGGTGTGCTGGAGGGCGCGATCCCGCTCGCAGCCGCAAACGAGAGCATCCGCGCGGCGCTGGGCGCGCTGTTTACGCGCAAGCTGATCATTCTGATCGCTGTCGTCGTTTTGAGTGTGCTGTTTTTCCGCCCGTTCTGCAAGTGGATCTGCCCGCTCGGTGCGTTTTACGCGCTGATGAACAAGGTCTCCCTGCTCGGCATCCAGGTCGACACGAGCAAGTGCGTCTCCTGCGGCAAATGCGCGCGCACCTGCCAGATGGACGTGGACATCACCAAGTCCCCCAACGACACGGAATGCATCCGCTGCGGCAAGTGCATCCGCGCCTGCCCCACGCAAGCCATCCGCTTCCGCTATGGCTTCGGCCTGAGCGGAAACACGAATCCGAAACAAGTAAGCAACCATCAAAATCAAACGGAGGAATCATGATGAAGAAAATCACAAAATTTGTGACGCTCCTGCTCGCGCTCGCGATGGTGTTCAGCCTCGCGGCGTGCTCGTCGGGCAAAGGCAAGGACAAGGCGGACGGCAGCGCCGACATTGCGACCCTGATCGCAACCGAGCCGAGCAGCGCCGACGAAGCGAGCAAGCTCTACCAGCAGCTCATGCAGAAGGAAAACGACATTCTCGCCGCAAACTCCGACCTCTGGAACAAGGTGTTTCTGTCTGCCAACAAAAACAGCACCATGATCGAGGACGGCACGAACTACGGTGACTTCCTGCTCGCCACGATCGAGAGCGCGAAGGACGGCTTCTCAGCCGACGAGCTCAAGACGCTCAAGGCCGGCGCCGAGCAGATCAAGGAGATCGAGGGCAAGCTCACCATCCTCGAGCAGAAGTATCCCGGCTGCGGCACGGCGCCCGGCGCAGGTGACAGCGTGAGCGCGGAGGAGGCCGGCATGACCGCCTCCGGCAGCAACGCGATGAAATTCCCGAGCTTTCAGGGCAAGGATCTCGACGGCAATGACGTCGACAGCAGCAAGCTCTTTGCCGGCAACAGCGTCACGGTCGTGAACTTCTGGTTCACCACCTGCAACCCGTGCGTCGGCGAGCTGGCCGACCTTGAGGCGCTCAACAAGGACCTCGCCGCGAAGGGCGGCGCGGTCGTCGGCATCAACTCCTTCACGCTCGACGGCGACAAGACCGCCATCGCCGAGGCGAAGGACATTCTGGCGAAAAAGGGCGTGACCTACTCCAACCTCTGGTTCGCCTCCGACAGCGAGGCCGGTAAGTTCACCGCCGGCCTGTACTCGTTCCCGACCACATACGTCGTTGACAAAAACGGCAACATCGTCGGCCAGCCGATCGTCGGCGCGATCACCACGCCCGATCAGGCAAAGAAGCTCAACGAGCTCATCGATCAGGCGCTCGCAAGCAGCAAATAACGACCCGAGACAGCATCCGCCTCGACGCGCCCTTCTGACGGAAGGTGCGCCGGGGCGGATATTTGCTGTCTGTCAGAGCCTGACGTCCTCGAGCTGGTGTAGCTGCTCGAGCGCGACGCTGCCGCCGCTGACGACAAAGCAGACCTTGTCCCCTTCCCGCACCGGGAGCCGGCCGCACAGCGCCGCACCGATGCCGATGGCGGACGACGGCTCGCACAGCAGCTTGCCCTCCAGAAGCAGCAGCTTCATGCCGCGAAGAATAGCATCATCCGCAACGGCCGCAAAGCCGTCGGTATTTGCCGCCACATACGGAAAGCACGCATCCCCCGGCATCTGCGCGACGAGCGCGTCCGCGACTGAGCGCTTCTGCTCCACCCGCACCGGGTGCCCGGCGCGCAGGCTCTCCGTATAGCGCGGCAGCGCGGCCGGCTCCGCGCCAAACACGCGCGTGCGGTGCGAGCGCCTTGACCGCCGTGGCGACACCGCCGATGAGCCCGCCGCCGCTGACCGGGGCGACGACCGTGTCGATCTCCGGGCACTGGGCCAGAATCTCCAGCCCGACGGTGCCCTGCCCCGCCATGACCGCCTCGTCATTGAACGGCGGCACCATCGTCGCGCCCCGCTCGGCGCACAGCCGCGCCGCCACGTCGAACCGCTCGGACGCCTCGCACAGCACGAGCTCAGCGCCCAGTGCGCGGATAGCCGCCTGCTTGACGGGCGGGGCCGTGCGCGGCATGACGATGCAGGCGTGCGTGCCGAAGCGCTGCGCGGCATAGGCCACCGCGCGGCCGTGGTTGCCGGAGGACGCCGCGACAAAGCCGCGGACGCGCTCGGCGTCCGTCAGGGTGAGGATCTTGTTCATTGCGCCGCGCAGCTTGAATGCGCCCGTGCGCTGCATACACTCGGCCTTGACATACACCTCGCAGCCGAGGGCGTCGTCGAGCGCCGGCAGGCGCAGCAGCGGCGTTTGTACAATATACGGGGCGATGCGCGCGTGCGCCGCCCGGATGGTCTCCAATGTCATGTTCATGGGAACGCTCCTTTCCGATTTTTTTATTGTAACGCATACCGCGCGGGTTGTAAAACCAAATCTGAGCGCCGCGGCGCTTGACAATCCGGGGCGCAGAGGTCATAATCAAAAGGAGTTTTTTGCAAATTTTCGAATTCAGGAGAAATCGCACGTGAAACACGCCGACAAAAGCAAACGCACCCGGAATCTGTGCAACGCGGCCATGCTCTGCTGTGCTGCCGCCGTGCTGCTGACCGGGCTCGGGCGCACGCTGCTGCGCCCGAAGGACGTCAACTACTACGAAAACCGCCCGGCCAACACCGTCGCCCCGCTGACGGCGGAAAGCTGGCTCGACGGTTCGTTTCAGGACGCCATGGAGGCTGCGCTCAGCGATCAGATCCCGCTGGCGCAGGCGATGAAAAAGGCCTTCAATGACGCGCAGAACAAGATCCGGTACGACTCCATGGTGCGCCTGTCGCACCGGTATCCGAACGTGCCGGTCCAGTACGACCAGCTTCTCGTCTACGGCGGGAAATATCTGGCCTACGCCTACTGCAGTCCCGACATGGTGATACCGGAGCTCACGCGGCACAGCGAAAACCTCAATGCACTGATCGCCGCGCATCCGGACGTGACGTTTTATCTCTATATGGTCGAGGGCGACTCGAACAACAACTTCCCGGCCGGGGAAAACAACGGCGCGTTTGAATACCTCAGCAGCCGGGTGAACCTGCCGGCAGAACAGATGGGCAGGTTCGCCGTGGACGAGCTGGAGACGTATGAGCGCGACTTTTACCAGACCGATCATCACTGGTGCAACGTCGGCTCCTACCGCGGCTACCGCGAGGCGGCCGCCCTGCTCGGCTGCACCGACCTGCTCGAGCCGCTGGAAACGGTGCGCGTATCCGATCACTTCTCCGGCTCAAAAGCGCTGTCTATCGGCGCGCAGGAGCAGTTTTTTGAGCCGATGGATGTCTACCGCTTTGCTTTCCCGAAGATGTCCGTGACGATCGCCGGAGAACCGGCGGATGATTACGGCTGGCAGGACGCCGCGCTCAACGGCCAGCTCACGGACGCCAGCTACGGTGGGGTCTACGGCTGGGACAACGGCGAGGTCATCCTTGACACCGGCACGACCGGACGCGGGAATCTGCTGATGCTCGGCGAATCGTATGACAACGCCATCCTCAAACTCATGGCTTCGCACTTTGACCGGGTCTACAGCGTCGATCTGCGCAGCTATGAGCAGGACATGGGAAAGCCGTTTCGGCTGGCGGAGTATCTGCGCGAGCACCGGATCACGAAGGTGCTCTTGATCGGCAGCACGCCGTTTTTCACGTCGGACGACTTCATGGTGGAGGACTGAGCGATGGTATTCAGCAGTCAGACATTTCTGTTTTTCTTCCTGCCGCTGGCGGGGCTGTGCGTGCTCATCCGCTCGAAGCCCGTGCAGAACGCCATGCTGCTCATCGCGTCGCTGATCTTCTACGCCTGGGGCGAGCCGAAGATGGTCGTGCTCATGGTGCTCGTGACGCTCGTGGCCTACGGCAGCGGCTTTGCCATCGTGCATTTTGAGGCGCGGCCGCGCGCGAAAAAGGCCGCGCTGATCGCGGCGATCGTCGTCATCCTCGGCAACCTCGTCGTGTTCAAATACCTCAGCTTCCTGTTCCGGACGTTCTCGTTTCTCGGCCTGACGGACCCCGGCATCGCGCTGCCGATCGGCATCAGCTTTTACACGTTTCAGATCCTGTCGTATGTCATCGACCTCTACCGCGGCAAGATTGCCCTGCAGCGCAACTTTTTCTACCTGCTGATGTACGTCAGCTTCTTCCCGCAGCTCATCGCCGGCCCCATCGTGCGCTATGAGACCGTCGAGCAGGAGATCCGGGATCGCCAAGTGACCATGGACGATCTCGCGCAGGGCTTCCGGCGCTTTGTCGTGGGTCTGGCCAAAAAGCTGCTGCTGGCCAATCAGGTCGCGCAGGTGGCCACCATCGTCTACAGCGGCAACCCCGCCAATTACGGCTCGCTCATGTACTGGCTGGCCGCCATCGCCTACACGCTGCAGATCTATTTCGACTTCTCCGGCTACAGCGACATGGCCATCGGCCTCGGCCGGATGTTCGGCTTCCACTTCCTCGAAAACTTCAACTACCCGTATATCTCCCTGTCGGTCACGGAGTTCTGGCGGCGGTGGCACATCTCGCTGTCCACCTGGTTTCGCGACTATGTGTACATCCCGCTCGGCGGCAACCGCGTTTCCCGGGGGAAGTGGGTGCGCAACATTCTCGTCGTCTGGGGCCTGACCGGCCTGTGGCACGGCGCGGACTGGAACTTCCTGCTCTGGGGCCTGTACTACGGTGTGCTGCTGCTGGTCGAAAAGCTCTGGCTGGGCAAGTATCTCGAGCGCCTGCCGAAGGCGCTGCGCTGGCTGCTGTGCATGATGATCGTGTGCATCGGCTGGGTGATGTTCAACCTCACGGACTTTGCGCAGATGCGCTGCGCGCTCGCGCGGATGTTCAGCTTCACGCACGTGGCGCTCTCGCAGTCACTCGCAGCGGATGTGAGCATCGTCCCGCCGCTGCTGTGGATGCTGCCCGCGCTCGTATTCTCCACACCCGTCTGCCGGCGCGTGCACCTTGGCGAGAGCTGCGGCGCCGAGATCGTGCGCAACGTCGTGTGCCTGGCGCTGCTGGCCGTGTGCATCGTCTTTTCCGTGAGCGCGACGTTCAATCCGTTCATCTATTTCCGCTTCTGAGGAGGTTTCGCTATGTATGATCTCAACCGTTTTCTCACCGCACAGCGCCGGGACTACGCCGCCGCCCTGCGCGAGATCCAAAACGGCCGCAAGCGCAGCCACTGGATCTGGTACATCTTCCCGCAGGTCGCGGGGCTGGGCATGAGCAGCACGTCGCAGTACTATGCCATCTCCGGGCTCGACGAGGCGCGGGCCTATCTGCGCGAGCCGACGCTGCGCGCGCACCTGCTGGAGATCAGCAGCGCCCTGCTGGCACTCGACGAGAGTGACCCCACGGCCGTGTTCGGCTTTCCGGACGACCTGAAGCTGCGCTCGAGCATGACGCTCTTCGCGGCCGCCGCGCCGGACGAGCCGGTGTTTTCCGCCGTGCTCGATAAATTCTTCGGCGGGCAGCCCGACACGCGCACGCTGCAGATCCTCGGCCTGTAAGGAGGCGCGCCATGGACAACCTGACCGAAACCAAACTCACATCCGAAAAGATCTACAGCGGCTGCATTCTCGACTTTTACCGCGACACCGTGCGCCTGCCCAACGGCGGCACCGCGCCGCGCGAATTATCGCGCCACGTGGGCGCGGTGTGCATCGTGCCGCTGCTCGACGACGGCCGCGTGATCGTCGAGCGGCAGTTTCGCTACCCGGTGAACGAGGTCATCACGGAGATTCCCGCCGGCAAGCGCAACAGCCGCGACGAAGCGCCCGAGGCCGCCGCGCGCCGCGAGCTGCGCGAGGAGACCGGCATCACGGCGCGCGAGCTCATCCCGCTCGGCCCGTTCTACCCCGCCGCCGCGTACTCGGACGAGGTCATCTGGATGTACCTCGCCCGCGGCCTGACCTTCGGCGAGCAGCAGCTCGACGACGATGAATTTCTCAACCTGCAGGCCGTGCCGCTTGTCCTGTTCGGCTATGTTCAGTGCCGGTGGAACAGGCCCTTTTTCTCATACGGGGCGCAGACGTAGCCCGTGAGCTCGTAGCCCGTCTTGGCGATGACCGGGCGCAGCTCCGCCTCCGGGATCTCCGTTTCGGAGAGAATGACCGTCTGGCCCTTGCCGTGCGAGGACGAGACCTTCTTGACCGGAAAGGCATTGCGCACCGCATCGTTGATGTGGCTCTCGCACATGCCGCACATCATGCCGTCGATCCCCAGTGTGATCTGATACATGGGATGACCTCCTTGAAAAACCGATTGGTTAGATATATCTAATCTCAACTGCATGATAACACCGCCCCGCCCGGGTGTCAAGCCCTGCGGGGCAGAAAAAAGCGGACTTCCGCAGCCGGAAGTCCGCTCTGTTTTCCCATACCGGGTCACGGGTTCGGGAACACGACGCGGATGGTCGTGCCCGTGCCGGGCGTGCTCTCAAGCTCGATGCGGCCGTGGTGATACTGCACGGCGTGCTTGACGATCGACAGGCCGAGGCCCGTGCCGCCGGACGCCTTGGAGTGGCTCTTATCCACGCGGTAGAAGCGCTCGAACACACGCGCCTGATGCTCCGGCGCGATGCCGATGCCGGTATCGGCAACGGTGATGCTGCTGCCGCCGGCATCGGCCGCGACCGTCACGTCCACGCGCCCGCCGTCACGGTTGTACTTGATGGCGTTGTCGCAGAGGTTATAGACGATCTCATAGATCAGGCGGCGGACGCCGGGCAGGACGGCCGGCTGCCCCGTGACGCTGACCATGACATCGCGCGCGGCTGCGACGTCGTGCAGGTTCTCCGCCGCCTCCTGCGACACGGCGAGCAGGTCGACCGGCTCCGTCGGCATGGCG
>OICY01000501.1_pt1 | contig 14874 bp, 13 predicted proteins | sample 1581441 | NCBI WGS metagenome assembly OICY01 (sample SAMEA3882514, study PRJEB24775) | human gut metagenome | biome: human-associated habitat; feature: intestine environment; material: feces | place: Netherlands | collected 2009/2010 | reverse complement strand
TGACGCGCGCCGCGGTCGAGACCGTGGCGGAGAACACGTCAGACGGCGTGGTCGCGCCGCTGCTGTACCTTGCCATCGGCGGCGCGCCGCTGGGCTTTTTCTACAAGGCTGTGAATACGATGGACTCGATGCTCGGCTACGTCGAGCCGCCGTATAAGGACATCGGCCTTATGCCTGCGAAGGCGGATGATATTGCGAACTATCTGCCTGCGCGCATTTCCGCGCTGCTGATGCTCGCGGCGGGCGGACTTCTGCGCATGGACGTGAAAAACGGCTGGAAGATATTCTGCCGCGACCGCTACAAGCACGCGAGCCCGAACTCCGCGCAGACGGAGTCGGTCTGCGCGGGACTTTTGGATGTGCGCCTTGCGGGCGATGCGTGGTACCACGGCGTGCTGCACAAAAAGGAGTACATCGGCGACGCACTGCGGCAGATCGAGCATGAGGATATCCCGCGCGCCTGCCGGCTGATGTACGGCACGACGCTTCTGGCGCTGCTGCTTGGCTGCGCGGTCCGGCTGCTGATTTTTTCGCTGTGAGGGAAGAGAATGCTTTATCAAACGGAAAACCGCCACGGCGGAGATATCTACGGAGGCATTGCGCTCGACTTTTCGGCGAATGTGAGCCCGCTCGGCACGCCGAGAAGCGTGACCGACGCGATCGAACGCGCGCTGCCCGAGCTCTACCGCTACCCAGACCCCTACTGCCGGACACTCGTACAGAAGATCTCGGAATATGAGGGGGTGCCGAAGAACTTTGTCCTCTGCGGCAATGGCGCGTCCGAGCTGATCTATGCCTATTGCGGGGCCGTGCGGCCCAAGCGCGCGATGGAGCTCGCACCGACGTTTTCGGAGTATTCGCTTGCCTTGCGGCGGACAGGCTGCGAGGTCGTGCGCTTTGCGCTCAAGCAAGAGGAAAACTTTGATTTGCGGGAGAACTTTTTGCCGATCCTTGCGCGCGAAAAGATCGATGCGCTGTTCCTCTGCAACCCGAACAACCCGACGGGACGGCTCATTGCGGACGATTTGCTGGAAGAAATTCTGCGCATCTGCCGCGAGAAAAATATCGCGCTTTTTGTCGACGAGTGCTTTTTGAGCCTGTCGGACGGCGGCGTTGATCTGACGCCGTCCCTATCTGACTTCCCGCAGCTTTTTATCCTCAAGGCCTTTACGAAGAGCTTTGGCATGGCGGGGCTGCGGCTGGGATATGGCCTGAGCGCGGACGAGGCATTGCTGCGGAAGATGTCGGCGGCGGTGCCGCCGTGGAATGTCTCGACGCTTGCACAGGCGGCGGGCGTCGCCGCGCTGGGCGATGCGGAGTTTCTGGAGAAAAACCGAACCATCATCCGAGCGGAGCGCCCGTGGCTCGAGGAAAAACTGAGGAAATTCGGCTTTTGGGTGTGCCCATCGCAGGTGAATTACATCTTATTCCGTGGCGATGTGGGCTTGACGGAACAGCTGCGAGCGCGCGGCGTCGCGATCCGCGACTGCGCAAATTTCGAGGGCCTGACATCCGGCTGGTATCGCGTCGCGGTCCGGCAGTACGAGGAAAACGAACAGCTTATCGCGGCAATCAGAAGCGCGGGAAAGGAGTGAGCGCATGGCAAAAACTATCATGATCCAGGGGACGATGTCCAACGCGGGCAAGAGTCTGCTGGCCGCGGGGCTCTGCCGCGTTTTGAAGCAGGACGGCTATCGCGTTGCCCCGTTCAAGAGCCAGAATATGGCGCTCAACTCGTTCATCACGAAAGATGGCGGCGAGATGGGGCGCGCGCAGGTGGTGCAGGCTGAGGCCGCGGGCATCGAGCCGGATGTGCGCATGAATCCGATTTTACTGAAGCCGACGACGGACGTCGGCAGTCAGGTCATCGTGAACGGACGCATACAGGGCAATATGCCCGCGATGGAATACTATCGCAGAAAGCGCGACTTTATCCCAACGGTGATGGAGGCCTATGAGAGCTTGGCACGCGAGTACGACATCATCGTCATCGAGGGCGCGGGCAGCCCAGCGGAAATCAATTTGCAGGAAAACGACATCGTCAACATGGGTCTTGCCCGCATGGTGGATGCGCCGGTGCTGCTGGTGGGCGACATCGACCGCGGCGGCGTGTTCGCCCAGCTCTACGGCACGGTCGCGCTGCAAAGTGAAGAGGACAGAAGGCGCATCAAGGGCGTTGTTGTCAACAAATTCCGCGGTGACCGCGCCATTCTGGAACCGGGGCTCAAAACGCTTGAGGAGCTCTGCGGCGTACCCGTGGCGGGCGTTGTGCCATACCTCCATGTCGACATCGACGACGAGGATAGCTTGAGCGAACGCTTCGGGCGGGATAAGGAGCCGCGGCTCATCGACATTGCGGTCATCCGCCTGCCGCGCATTTCGAACTTTACGGATTTTTCGCCGTTTGAGCGCTACGAGAATGTCTCGCTCCGCTATGTGGAGCGGGCGCGGGACCTGCGCGCGCCGGATATGATCGTGATTCCCGGTACGAAGAGTACGATCGCCGACCTCCAATGGCTCCGCCAGAGCGGGCTGGAGGCGTCGATCCAAAAGGCTGCGAGCGGCGGCACGCTGGTTTTCGGCGTCTGCGGCGGCTATCAGATGCTGGGGCGGCACATTTCCGACCCCGAACAGGTCGAGGCCGCGGGCGTGACGGAGATCGACGGAATGGGCCTTCTGCCGCTCGAAACAGTATTTCAGGGCGAAAAGGTGCAGACGCAGACAAACGGCGTCTTCTCCGGCGTCGCGGGACTGCTCTCTGAGCTGAACGGCAAGCGCTACGCGGGCTACGAGATCCACATGGGCCGCAGCGAAGAAGCGCGCGGCGCACTCTTCAGCATGGGCAATGTCTACGGCAGCTATGTCCATGGTATTTTCGATGAACAAGAGGTCGCCGACACGATCTTAAAAGCGCTGTGCACGAAAAAGGGCGTTTCCTTTGAATCGCTCGGCACCTTTGACGCGGGGGCCTACAAGGAGCGGCAGTATGATCTGCTGGCAGACGCGGTGCGCGCGGGGCTCGATATGCCGCTCATCTACCGCATTTTGAATCAGGAGGTGTGAGCATGCAGGGGCTGATTCACCTGTACTGCGGCGACGGCAAGGGCAAGACGACCGCGGCGGTCGGACTGAGCGTCCGCGCGGCGGGCGCTGGAAAGCGCGTGCTGTTTGCGCAGTTTTTGAAGGACGGCAGCTCGTCCGAGTTGAACATCCTGCGCGCGCTGCAAAATGTTGAGGTCGCGTGCTGCACGCAGAACTTCGGCTTTTTCAAGGCGATGGACGGGCAGACGAAAGCGGCGGCGCAAAAGGCCTATTCCGCGCTGCTGGAAGACGTGATGCGAAAGAGCGCGGACGGCGTCGATCTGCTCGTGCTCGACGAGGCGGTCGCCGCCTGCAACTATGGCTTGATCGAAGAGGCAACGCTGATCGACTTTCTGCGCGGCAGACCAAAAGCGCTTGAAGTCGTGCTGACGGGGCGAGACCCGTCGCAGCATTTGCTGGACGCCGCCGACTATGTGACGGAGATGCGAAAGCGCAAGCACCCGTTTGACCGGGGGATCGCCGCGCGGCGCGGCGTCGAATTTTAAGAAGGGAAGAGCCATGCAGAAGGAATTGGACGCGCTCGTGCGCGAAGTTTTGCCGCTCGATCGCGGCACGATGACGGCGGCGGAAGAGTATCAGGCGCGGCTCGCCAAGCCCCCCGGCAGCCTCGGGCGGCTCGAAGAGATCTCCATCCAGCTTGCGGGGATCACAGGGCGGGTGCACAATGCGCTCAATAAAAAGCAGCTGCTCGTCTTCGCTGCGGACAACGGCGTGGTGGCCGAGGGCGTTTCCAGCGCGCCGCAGTCCGTGACGAAGCAGCAGACCATTAACCTGATGCGGGGCAAGACGGGAGCTGCGGTGCTGGCAAAGCACTTTGGCTGCGGCTTGACCGTGTGCGATGTCGGCGTGAATGCCGATATTTACGAGAGCACCGTTTTGAACCGCAAGATCGCCTACGGCACGCAAAATATCTGCACCGGCCCCGCGATGACGCGGGAGCAAACCTTACAGGCCATCCTGACCGGCGCAGAGATCGCGAGGACGGTCGACGCGGACGTGATCGGTGTCGGCGAAATGGGCATCGGCAACACGACGACCTCTTCGGCGGTGCTGGCCGTGCTGCTGGTGCTGGATCTGGCCGTGCTGGCCATCGGCGTCGCGTGCGGCGCCGGCGGCGTGGGCCTGATCGCAACGGCCTTCATCGGCCTGCCCATGGTGGCGGATATGCTCATCCTGCTCGGCGGCGGCGCCGCCGTGATCGCCATCGCGCTGGTCGTGATCTGGCTGGCCATCTGGCTGTTCATCCGCATGGTCATCGGCTGGGTCCGGCTGCTTGTGCGCCTGGGTAAGCGCTGGTGCAGAAAGGAGATCGCCGCATGAAAAAAGCCTGGAAAACCATTCTCATCATCGCGCTGTGCATCCTGATCGTCGGCGAGATCGTGCTTGGCGTCGGTCTTGCGACCGGCGGCAGCCCCGACCGTATCTGGGAAGCGGCGTATGAGCACTACGACATCGGTGCGATCTTCGCCCTCATCAAGTCCTCCGGCATCGCGGACCTGCTGGCGAGCATCGGCCTGTAAGAAAAGCAAAACATGAGGCGGCGAGCATGGCTCGCCGCCTCATTTCATTTTATTTCATTTTAAAGAGCAGCACGCCGCCCGTCATCAGCGCGAGCCCCGCCCACTTGCTCCAGCCGAAGGCGAGCTTTTCCGTGCCCATGATGCCGAAGGCGTCGATGGCCGCGGCCGCAGAAAGCTGCGCGATGAGGATCGTCGCCACGGCGAGCGTCGGGCCGAGCCTGCCCATGCCGAGCATGACCGTGACCGTGATGGCCAGCGCCAGCACACCGCCGAACCAGCAGTATTTCGGCGCGGCACCCAGCGCGGCAAAGCTACCCGTGCGCCAGAACACCAGCACCAGCAGCGACAGCACCGCCGCCACGCACTGCACGAAGGCATTGGTCTCCATCGTACCGATGTGTTCGCTCAGGCGCGTGTTCATCACGCCCTGAATGCTCATCGCCGCCCCGGCGAGGATGCACGCGAGAAATCCACCCAAAATTCATCGGCTCCTTCCGAATAATCCTTGCACTGCCGCGCGGAATGTGTTACACTGTGTCGTACTGAAAAACATTTGCCCGCAGCACGCGAACAAAGGAGGGGCTGTTTATGGCCGCAGGCAGCAAACCGAAATACTATCTCGTGGAGGCGAGCGTCCTGCCCGAGATTTTTGCCAAGGTGATCGAGGCCAAGGAGCTGCTCGAGACCGGCCAAGTGCGCACGGTGGCGGACGCCGTGGCGCGCGTGGACATCAGCCGCAGCGCGTTTTATAAATACAAGGACTTCGTGTCCCCGTTTCAGGACATGTCGCGCGGCCATCTCGTGACGTTCAACCTCGAGCTGCTCGACCGGCAGGGCGTGCTGTCGTCCGTCCTTGCTATTTTTGCCGAAAACGGCGCAAATATACTCACCATCAACCAGAGCATTCCGACGAGCGGCGTCGCCCCGGTGACGATCACGGCCGCGACCGAGAACATGCAGACGACGATGGAGGCGTTCATGGCGGCGCTCAAAGCGGCCGAGGGCATCATCCGCGTGCACCTCATGGCCGGCTGAAGAAAAAAGCAAACGAAAAAGCATCCCCGGATCGACACGATCCGGGGATGTCCGTCCGTTAAAAAGTCCGTGCCGAACTTTTTAACAGACGGACAGCAAAATCGGATTCGAGGCGGGCCTTCCCCCCTCGAGCTCCCCCGTTGCTCTGTCCGCTTTGCACTTGCGCGCAGGTTCCAACAGTTTTACAGCCCCGGGCCAATTACGGTCCGGGGCTGTTTTCGCTTCATATCGATTTATCTTTTCACTCGAGCAGCTGCGCGCGGCCGCCGTGCAGGCGGATCTTCCCGGCGCAGAAGCGCTTGACCGCCTCAGGCAGCAGCTTCCACTCCGCGTCAGTGAGCACGCGGCGCTTGAGCGTCGTGAGATCGTCGTCCTCAAGCACGGGCACGGCCTTTTGCAGCAGCACCGGGCCGACGCCGCCGTTCTCGTCCACGAGGTACGCCGTCGCCCCCGTGACCTTCAGGCCGCGGGCGAGCACCGCCTCATGCACCGCGTCGCCGCGCAGCGTCTCAAACGCCGGGATGAGCGACGGCTGCACCGCGATGACCTTGTTGTGGAAGCTCCTGGCCGTCTCGCGGCCGACGCCGGGATAAAACCCCGCGTTGATGACGAGCTCGATGTCCATGTCCTTGAGCTTGTTGCGGATGGCCATGTCGTACGACGTGTCGTTCGGGAACATGGCCGGCTCGACGACGACGGTCTCGATGCCGGCGTTGCGCGCGCGCTTGAGCGCGTAGGCATTGGCGTCGGACGAGATGACGGCGACGAGCTGCAGCTCCGGGATCTCGCCGAAGAACACGGAGTCCAGCAGACTTTGCAATTTTGTTCCCTTGCCGGAAACCAGAACAGCACTGCGGATCATTTTGCTCGTTTACTCCTTCCCAAGCAGCCGTGCGGCCGTGGCGCGGTTATTGTCCTCCTGACGGTTGAGCAGCTCGGTGCGGCGGCGCAGCTCCTCGCCTCTGCCGGCGAGCGCGACGGCCGAATCGATCAAGTCGGACAGGTCCTTCTCGTTGAGCGCCTCGAACTGCATATAGTTATTCTGCTCGACATAGTCGAGAAACGCCGTGACCTTCGGGTCATAGGCAACGCCGATGAGCGGCACGCCCTGTCCGGCGGCAAAGATCAGTCCGTGCAGCCGCATGGACACGACCGTCGTCATGCGCGAGAGCACGCCGATGACCTCGCCGGTGGACATCTGCTCGTCGATCATATAATACGGGATGCTCAAATGCTCCGTGACGAGCCGGCTGGCCTCGCCGTCGGTGCGGAAATTGATGCTGAGGAACACCGGCGTCAGGCCGTATTTCAGGTAGGCGTACACAGCGCCGGCGGCGAACACGGTGGTCTTTTCCTCAATACCGGGCCACTTGCGCAGCACGAAACCGATGTACTTGCCGTCCGGGTCCATATCGTGCTCGCGCAGGATGCGGTCGATGCGGCTGCGCTCTGCGGCCGGCAGCGTGAGCGCGGGGTCGGACGCGAGGATGACCTCCGGGTCCGTGACGCCGAAATCGCTGAGCGTCTCGCGGCTGTCCGGCTCACGGAGCGTGATCTTGTCGACGCAGTCGTTGATGATGCGCGCGGCGAGCTGCCGGTCGCGCTCATAAACGATCGGGCCGATGCCGCAGCCGTACATCTGCACCTTGCAGCCGCAGCGGTGCGCCATGCGGATCGTGCCGAGATAATACCATAAACTCAGCCGGCTCGTGACGTCCTGCATGAGGCTGCCGCCGCCGCTGATAAACAGCTGGCTGCGGCGCAGGATGCGCCGGATGGCGAAAAGACGAAACCGGTGACAGGCGTTGACGCCGCAGGCGCTGCGCGTGTCCTTCGGCCGGCGGGAGAGCACGGTCACGGGCATATGCGGGTCGATGCGGCGCATCTCGCCGATGATGGCCTGCAAAATGGCGTCGTCGCCGGTGTTGCCGAAGCCGTAGGCGCCGCAGATGAGCACGCCGTCGCGCACACCGTCGCGCCGGTTGCGCTCCATGCGGAAGACCGCGTGGTAGATCTCCAGCTGGCGCAGGCCGGTGGCCTCCTCGGAAAAGTCGGCCTTGCCGCGCCGGTAGAGCGCCTCGCCCATCTCGCGGCGGTAGTTTTCGTCGAGCGCGTAGCGCGCGAGATAGGCCGCGAGCATGCGCACGTCGCCGGGTTCGATGAGCAGACCGGTCACGCCGTGCTCGATGATGGCCGGCACGCCGCCGACGTTCGAGGCGACGGTGGCCAGATGCGCGCGCGCGCCCTCTGGCAGCGCATAGGGAAACGCCTCCGACACGGACGAGAGCGTGTTGATATCGAGCGCGCCGTAGAAGCTGTCGAGGTCGTTGACCCAGCCGAGGAAGAACACGCTGTCCTCAAGGTTCAGCTCCTTTGTGAGCGCCTCGAGCTTTTTACGCTCCTTACCGTCGCCCGCGATGGCAAGGCGCAGCTGCGGGCAGGCCTTTTTGGCCAGCGCCACTGCGCGCAGGAGCGTCGGGATATCCTTCACGGGGTCGAGCCGGGCGGCAATGCCCGCGATGACGTCGCCCTCATGCACGGTATAGCCGAACTGCGCGAAATACGCCGCGCGATCGGTCTTGGGCACGACGTGGGAAAAGTCGAGCCCGTTGTAGATGGAAAAGAGCCGGTTCGGCTCAAAGCCGCGGTCGATGAGCCGCTGGCGGATGGGGTCGGACACGCACACGCGGTAATCGAGTTGGTGCAGAGCCCAGGTATTGAGCGTACCGTAGACGGCGCGGGCGAACGGCCGGCCGAGATAGTCGAGCCGGTAGTCGCTGTGCACGGTGCTGATGACCGGCACATGCAAATGCCGGCGCAGCAGCGCTCCGGTAACGTTTGCGAGCGCACCGTGGCAGTGCACGAGGTCATACTCCCCGTCGCGGATGATCCGCCTGAGCGCCCTGAGGTTTGCCAAAAAGCCCTTGCCAAGCACCATCGTCGGGATGCCGAGCGCGGCCGCGCCGTCGGCAAAATCACCGCCGCGGAAGCACACGAGCTGCACGTCGATGATCTGACCGAGATATTTCAGCAGGGAGTAAACATGCGTCCTGGCGCCGCCGGTGTCGCCCCCGCTGATGAGGTGGATTACTTTCACTTTGCCCTCCAAAGCACTTGTGCGCGCCGCGAAAACACGGTATAATGCGCTCGTACAGGTGCTGATACATTCCCGCGCGAAATCAAAGCGCGGATTCAGATTATTATACTGTATGATTCCACTATGGTCAAGTTTTGGAGGCCCGCAATGACGAAAATTTATCTGATCCGGCACGCGGAAGCGGAGGGCAACCTCTACCGCCGCATCCAGGGGCACTGGGACGGGAGTATCACCCCGCTCGGCCTGCAGCAGATCGACGCGCTCGCGCAGCGGTTCCGCCGCGAACACATCGACGCGCTCTACTGCAGCGACCTGTCGCGCGCGCGCGCGACGGCCGAGGCGATCACGCGCTATCATGACATTCCGGCCGTGGTCACGCCGCGCCTGACGGAGATCTGCATGGGCGTGTGGGAGGGCCGCGCCTGGGGCGATATCGAGCACGATTTTCCGGAGCAGATGCGCTGGTTCAACACCGACCCCGACCGCTGGTCCGTGCCCGGCTGTGAGCCGATCCGCGACGTGCAAAAGCGCATGAAGCGCGCCATAGAGGATCTCGCCGCGCGGCACGATGGGCAGACGATCGTCCTCGTGAGCCACGGCATGGCCATCCGCGCCTATCTGTGCACGGTGCTGGGCATCCCGAACAGCGAGATGGCCACCCTGCCCTACGGCGACAACACGTCCGTGAGCCTGCTGCTCGTCGACGGCGAGCGCACGACCGTGGAGTATTATAACGACAACCGCCACCTTCCGCCCGCACTGAGCACATTCGGCCGCCAGACCTGGTGGCGCGGCAGCGGCAGCGGCGCGGAGGATCTGCGCTATGAGCCGCTGCGCTTCCCGCACGACGAGGCGTTTTACCTCCAGTGCTACCGGGACGCCTGGCGCAACGTGCACGAGACGGACGAGGGTTTCGTGCCCGAGCTCTATGCCCGCAGCGCCGCCCGGCACGCGCAGGAGCATCCCGGCTCCGTCGTGCGCGTCCTGAGCGGGGACCGCGTCGTCGGCCTCGTCGAGCTCGACCCCGGGCGCGACGAGCAATCCGGCTGTGGCTGGATCAGCCTGCTGTATATGCTGCCGGAGTACCGCGGCCGCGGCTGGGCCATCCAGCTGCTGGGCTACGCGTTCTGGTTTTATGAAAATCACGACCGCGCGGCCGTGCGCCTGCACGTGTCGGAAAACAATGCCCGGGCCATCACGTTCTACCAACGCAGCGGCTTCGTGCAGATCGGGCGCGACCCCGGCGTGCGCGCACACCTGCTGCTCATGGGCCGGCTCATCCACAGGACGGTGACGCATGGAACGGTGTGATTTTCTGCCCGTCTCCGCCGAGGAGATGCACGAGCGCGGCTGGTGGTGGTACGATGCGCTCGTCGTCGGCGGCGACGCATATGTCGATCATCCGAGCTTCGGCACGGCGGTCATCAGCCGCGTGCTCGAGGCCGAGGGCCTGCGCGTGGCCGTGCTCGCGCAGCCGGACTGGCACGACGCGGAGGCCTTCCGCGCCATGGGCCGGCCGCGGCTGGGCGTGTTCATCGGCGCGGGCAATCTCGACTCCATGGTCGCGCACTACACGGCGGCCAAGCGCCGCCGCAGCGAGGATTTTTACTCCCCCGGCAAGCGCTCCGGCTGCCGGCCCGACCGCGCGGCCATCGTCTACTGCAACCGCGCACGCGAGGCCTTCGGCCCCGACATGCCGATCATCCTCGGCTCGCTCGAGGCGAGCCTGCGCCGCTTCGCACACTACGACTACTGGGACGATTCCGTCCGCCGCGCCATCCTCTTCGACGCCCCGGCCGACCTGCTGGTCTACGGCATGGGCGAGGCAGCGACGATCGAGATCGCCCACCGCCTGAAGAAAAAACAGTCTGTGCGCACGATGACGGACATCCCCGGCACGGGCTACATCACACGTGACCCCTCCGTGTGCAAATTTGACCACATCACGCTCCCGTCGTTTGAGGACGTGCGCGATGATAAGCGCCTCTATGCCGAGGCCACGCGCACCGAATACGCCGAGCACGACCCCATCCGCGGCCGCGCCATGATCCAGCCGTGCGAGGGGCGCTATCTGATCATCAACCCGCCCGCCATGCCGCTCGACACGAAGGAGCTCGACCGCGTGGCCGAGCTGCCCTATACCCGCGAGTGGCACCCCATGTATGAGCCGCTTGGCGGCGTGCCCGCGATCGAGGAGGTGCGCTTCAGCGTGATCCACAACCGCGGCTGCTTCGGCGGGTGCAGTTTCTGCGCACTGGCGTTCCACCAGGGCCGCATGATTACGAGCCGCAGCCACGCGAGCGTCATCCGCGAGGTCGAGGCCATGACGCACCACCCGCTCTGGAAGGGGTACGTGTCCGATGTCGGCGGCCCGTCGGCAAACTTCCGCCACCCATCGTGCCGCCAGCAGCTGGAGCGCGGCATGTGCCCGAACCGGCTGTGCCTCGCGCCGACGCCGTGCCCGAATATCGACGCCGACCACTCGGACTATCTCGCCCTGCTGCGCAAGCTGCGCCAGATCCCCGGCGTGAAGAAGGTGTTCGTGCGCAGCGGCATCCGCTATGACTACATGCTCTGCGACGATAACGACGCGTTCTTCCGTGAGCTCGTGCGCTACCACATCTCCGGCCAGCTCAAGGTCGCGCCCGAGCACTGCATCGACTCCGTGCTCGACTATATGGGCAAGCCCCACATCGGCACGTACGAGCGCTTCATGGACGAATACCGCCAGCTCAACCACAGGTATGATAAGGAACAGTACGTCGTGCCGTACCTCATGAGCTCGCACCCCGGCAGCACGCTCGCCGACGCCGTGGCCCTCGCGGAGTATCTCAACCGCCGCGGCCGCCAGCCCGAGCAGGTGCAGGATTTTTACCCCACCCCCGGCACGATCAGCACGTGCATGTACCACACCGGCATCGACCCGCGCACGATGCAGCCGGTCTACGTCGCCAAGACACCGCATGAAAAGGACATGCAGCGCGCGCTGCTGCAGTGGCGCCGGCCGGACAAGCGCCGGCTCGTCATTCAGGCGCTGCACGAGGCCGGGCGCGAGGATCTGATCGGCTTCGGCAAGGACTGTCTCGTCCGCCCGATGACCGACCGGCGCAAACCCGCCAGACCCGCCGAACCCCAGCCGCCCCAGCGCAAATACGGCAAGGTCTACGGCGGCGGCAAAAAGCCCGCGTCCGCCCGCGCCGCACAGAGCGGCAGGGCCGGAAAGTCCGCCAAATCCGGCAAACCCGGCCGGTCCGGAACGTCCGCCAAGCCGGGCGCGCCCCGCTCCGGCGGCAGGGGCACGCAGCCCCCGCGCGGGAAAGGCGGCCGCCGATGAGCTATCTCTTTCTCTACCTCGCCGCCATCAACATCATCGCCTTCGCCGCCATGGGCATCGACAAGGCGAAGGCCCGCGCCGGCAAATGGCGCATCGCGGAGGGCACGCTCTTCGCCCTCGCCGCGCTCGGCGGGGCGCTCGGCGGCACGCTGGGCATGCGCGTGTTCCACCACAAGACGAAACATAAGGAATTTCGCTTCGGCTTTCCCGCGCTGCTGTGCCTGCAGTGCGCGGCCGTGGTGTATCTTATTCTGATCTGGAAGCAGGTGCTCTGATATGACCCCCACCCTACTCGCCTATCAAATCGACCCGAAAAAACTCGGGAAAATGCAGATCGTGTGCCTGCGGCTCGGCATCCGGGTGCAGGCGATCGACCCGGCCGACTTCGGCCAGACGATCGGCGCGCTGGCCGGCGTGCTGCCGCGCGAGCCGGACGCCCCCGCCGCCCCGCTCCCGGGGGAGATGCTCGTCATGGCGCACTTTCGCCCCGGCCTGCTCGAGGGGATGCTGCAGGGATGGCGCGCCGCGCACATCCCGCCCGTCGCGCTCAAGGCCATGCTGACAGACACGAACGCCGCCTGGACGGCCCCCGCGCTCTATGCCGAGATCGCCAAAGAGCACGCCGCCATGCACAGCGGCGGCCGCGCGCACAAGGCGTGAAATTTCACGATTTACAGCAAAAAACCGATTGACAAGCGTTCACGCCTGTACTATGCTATGGACACAGGTGTGCACCTACCGGCAGTCAGGCGAGGAAAGTCTGACTGCTTTTGTATTTGCCGCCGACATTGCCAAGGGGTCCCGCCTATGAAACACAATCAGATCCGTCAAGTCGTTTTCCCGATCCTGGCCGCGCTCATCTGGGGCACCGCCTTCGTCGCGCAGGACGTCTGCGCCGACACGATCGGCACGTTCACGTTCAACGCCGTGCGCTATTTCATCGCCGTGCTCGCGCTGCTGGTGCTCATCGCGGTGCTGCATGCCGTGCATAAGGACCGCCCGCAGCCGACAGAGGCGGAAAAACGCACCGGGCGCAAACAGCTCTGGCTCGGCGGCTTTTGCTGCGGCACGGCGCTGGCCATCGCCTCGAACTTCCAGCAGGCCGGCATCACCGCCGGGACGGACGCCGGAAAGGCAGGCTTTCTCACGGCGCTGTACGTGGTGCTCGTGCCGGTGTTCGGCCTGTTTTTCAGGCGCAAGGTCAGCCTGCCGGTGTGGATCGCGGTCGCGCTGTCGGTCGTATCCCTGTACCTGCTGTGCATCAAGGGCAGCTTCCGCCTCGCCGCGGGCGACCTGCTCGTGCTCGTGTGCGCGGTGTGCTTTGCCGTGCACATTCTGGTCATCGACCACTTCGGTGCAACGTGCGACGGGGTGAAGCTCAGCTGCGTGCAGTTTCTGTTCGCGGGGCTGTGGTCGGCCGTGTGCATCCCGTTTTTCGAGCACGTGGACGCCGCCGCCCTGCTCTCGTGCGCGCTGCCGCTGCTGTACGTGGGCGTGTTCTCGTGCGGCGTGGGCTACACGCTGCAGATCATCGCGCAGAAGGACGGCGACCCGACGGTCGTGTCGCTGCTGCTGAGCCTCGAGTCGTTTTTTGCCGTTGTCTGCGGCGCGATCGTCCTGCACGAGCGCATGAGCCTGCGCGAGTATTTCGGCTGCGCTCTGATGCTTGCGGCGGTCATCCTTTCGCAGCTGCCGGAGAAAAGCGCCAAAGCGGTTGAAAGCGGCAAAAAAGAGTGATATAATAAACTGCTTTAATAAAAATGTGAAAGAAACGGACAGACTATCATGCGGATCAATATTTTAGGCGTTGGCTTTGATAATGTGACGATGGACGAGGCGCTTGCGCGCGGGGAAGAGCTTCTGTGCTCCGAGGGTGCGCACTATGTTGTGACGCCCAATCCCGAGATCGTGGAGACCTGCCGCGCGGATGCCGCGGCGAACGCCGCCGTCAACGGTGCGGACCTCGTGCTGCCGGACGGCATCGGCATCGTGTACGGCGCAAAAATTCTGCACCAGCCGCTCAGAGGCCGCGTACCCGGCATCGAGTTCGGCACGGGCATGATCGAGCGCTGCGCCAAGCTCGGCAAGAGCGTTTACCTGCTCGGCGCAAAGCCGGGCGTCGCCGAGCAGGCGGCGGAAAACCTCAAAAACCGCTTTCCCGGCCTTGTCATCGCCGGCACGCACGACGGCTATTTTAAGGAGGATGCCCCCATCGCCGCGGAGATCAAGGCGAGCGGCGCGGACATGGCGCTCGTGTGCCTCGGCGCGCCGAAGCAGGAGCTCTTCATGGCGAAATACGGCGAGGCGACGGGTTGTCATCTGCTGATGGGCCTTGGCGGCTCGATGGATATTTTTGCGGGCGTTGCGCAGCGCGCGCCGGAGTTCTACTGCAAGCATAATTTGGAGTGGTTCTACCGCCTCATCAAAAATCCGTCCCGCTTCGGCCGCATGATGAAGCTGCCGCTCTTCCTTGTCCACGTTTCGGGGGAGAAGCGCAAATGAGCGGCAAGCTGATCGTATTTGAAGGCACGGACGGCTCCGGCAAGGCGACGCAGAGCAAGCTGCTCTTCGAGCGGCTGCAGCGCGAGGGCATCGACTGCCGCAAGCTCAACTTTCCCCGCTATGGGGAAAAGTCCGCCGCGCTCGTCGAGCTGTACCTCGGCGGCGCGTTCGGTACGCACCCGAGCGATGTGAACGCCTACGCGGCGTCGACGTTTTACTCCGTCGACCGCTACGCGTCCTACAAGCAGGACTGGGGCAAATATTACGAGGCGGGTGGACTTCTG
>OICY01000474.1_pt1 | contig 15548 bp, 10 predicted proteins | sample 1581441 | NCBI WGS metagenome assembly OICY01 (sample SAMEA3882514, study PRJEB24775) | human gut metagenome | biome: human-associated habitat; feature: intestine environment; material: feces | place: Netherlands | collected 2009/2010 | reverse complement strand
CTGAACCGCGCTCTGCGTGATGAGGACGGTGACATCTACGACGTTGTTGCCGGAACATTCATGGTAGTTGGCTTGACGGATGACAGCTTCGGCTCTCTGACCGTAGAGCAGATGCAGAAGTTTTCTGACCACTTCAAAGTGCCGGAGCAGTTTGTCAAGCTGGGCGATAAGATTGTGGCGATCCCCATGATCTCGAAGGAACAGCAGAAGCAGGAGAGCATCGAGCAGAAGGACTTCGAGATGAACGCCGATACCTCCGGTCTGACGGTTGCCGGTCACATCGGGACATGGCACACCATTGATCAGCACGAGGTCGGCGGTCACAGCTTTTATTTGATGGAGCATGACACCTACGGCGATGAAGCGGCTTGCATCATCGTCGATGAGCGCGGCAAGCTCGTTCTTGATGATGTCTACAACGGCTTTGACGATGACACGCTCCGCCTTCTCGACCTTGAGGTCAAGGAAGTGCCGGAAATGCCGGATCCCACTCTCTCCATTCAGGATATGAAGGACTATGGCTACGCATGGGCTGGCGTTCTTCCCGCTGGGCAGGAGGCGGCAGAGAAGGCTTTGGAGAAGGGCTGCGAGGTTTACCGCCTCTATTCCGATAACACCGAGGGCTTGTGCGTAGATGCCAAGGAGATTGCCGATCATGCAGCAAAGGGCGGAATGCTCGGTATCAGCAAGGAAAGCTGGATGGCGGCTCTTGAGAAGGAAAATTACCTCAAGGCGGCGGAGATGTCGATGGAGGATGACTACGGCATGATTGATGGGATCATCAACAACGGTCCGAAGGAGGACAAGACCGCAGAGGTCAAAGCCCCCGAAAGGGGCGAAAAGTCCTCCATCATGGACAGGCTCAAGTCCGCAAAGGCTGAAAAGCAGAAGGAATGCTGCCCTCCCCAAAAGCACAAAGGAGAGATTGAGCTGTGAGCAGAAGTCAGAAATGGCGGCAGGAGTGGTCGTTCTTCATCGGGGACAGCGGACGCCGGAAGTATAACCGCTTCTGCGTCCGCTGCGTCCATAGCTGCAAGCAGAGCTTCCGTGCGGATCTCATCGCCTGTCCGCACTTCTCCCGCAAGGCATCGAGGTGTAGACAGTTAGGGGTCGAAAAAGCCTGTGATAGCAAGCCCCAGAGCGACGCAAATTGACCAACCTAAGTGATTGTATTCCCTGCGCAGTTTCTTCTTTAGCGCGGAAATAAGTGTCGATTTCGGCACTTGTTTGAATGCCCGGAAAACGAACCAAGAGCCTCTGTCGATGCCCGTTTTGGGTGTCGGCAGAGGCTCTTTTTTTATGACATATTCAAAATAGCGGACAGCAGCTCTTGAACCTGTTGCCGGTATTCCGGCTTTATATCCGAAATACGTCTGGCAAGCGCAAGGGCTTCCGCTTCTGGCTCATCGGTCCCAAAGATAATTCGGTCCGCACTGACGCCCAGCAAACGGCAAAGACGCTGCAAGGCTTCAAGAGAAATACCGGAAGCACCACGCTCAATAGCGCTCAGGTGATTCGGCGTCATGCCAAGCATTTCTGAGAGCGTGTCCTGCGTATAGCCCGCCTGTTCTCTTGCCACTTGAATATTGCCGCCGATTTCAATATTGATGTCCTTCTTCTCTCGCATAGCCTCACCACCTTTGCATTTAGTGTACCTAACGGCGGTGTCATTATCCACGGTACGCCGTCGTTGATTTTACTAACGACAATGCGTTGACTGTCCGTGATGAGGGTGATAGAATGGAGTTACCTACCAAAAGAGTGAAAGAAGGGGTGTCATGTCGCGCATTATTGAGTTTAGAAAGTCTGCTCAAAAAGCTGAAAAGCAATCCGTTCAAGGCAAGACTTGTGCGTTTACCGGTCATAGACCGCAGAGTCTTCCGTTCGGCTTTGATGAATCCGATAAGCGTTGTACTTCTTTGAAATCTGTTATGCGGGATCAGATTGTAGCACTCATCGAGAACGAGGGCGTCACGCATTTTATTACCGGCATGGCTCTTGGCGTCGATATGTACGCTGCGGAAATTGTACTCGATTTGAAATCAAAATACCCTCACATTACTCTGGAAAGCGCAATCCCTTGTGAGACACAAGCGATCAAATGGTCTGTGGCTTCACGGGAACGGTATTATAATATCGCGGCAAAGTGTGACAAGGAGACCATGCTGCAACGGGAGTACACGCCGGACTGCATGGACAAGAGAAATCGGTACATGGTCGATCACGCCGATTATATTCTCGCAGTATGGAATGGATGCCCCAGCGGTACCGGGAATACCGTGAGATATGCCCACAAAAAGGGCAAGACCATCATCGTCATCAATCCGGTTTCCCTTGATGTCACGCGGGAATAAGGCAAAAAACCCACTCCTGAATCAAGCGTTGCGAAAACCGTGAAGTATTTCCCGATAGTGAATACACATTGCACTACTCGGTGATTATTGGAAACGTGTACGGCGTATGCTGCCCAGTGAACATCTCCACGGAACACATCGAATTTTCACGGCTTCGTAAAACGGAAAGTGTCACCTTATGAACAGTCCCTTGCCGAGAGAAAAATAAATCGCTGGAAACGGGAACGCCCCCGGCACTGTGCGTCTGGCACAGTGTCGGGGGCGTTTTTCCGTGTCTTAGTTATGAGCCAGTTCATTTAGGAGCAGCTTTCGATAGTCCACATCCAAGACGCAGCGATGGAAGTCCATCAGACGGTGTTCGTCGAACAGCTTTTCACAGAGCTTGGTCAGCGGATGATTCATCAGCTTTGCAGAAATGCCAGTCTCGTTGAAAAACCTTGCCCATGTGAAGACCTCTTCTAAATCCTCCTGCCCAAGCGTGGCAGGAATGATGGCGTTGCAGAGACGGACAATGGGGCTGTCCGCAAATCGCTCTGCGACTTCCTCCGGTGTGCATTCATAGCGGTCACAGTCAAAGGAAAGCGCATCCTCAATTTTAAGATAATTTTCGGTTTCATCCCGCGTCAAGGTTATGGTGTAGTCTCCCATACCGGACGGCACATCAATATTCTCCATGACATCAAGCTCGTAACGGGAGCCGCCGATGATCGCCTCAAAGGAGAAGGACTGACAGATTACTGCTGGGTTCTTGTCTATCTTGTCCTCATTCAGAAAGGACAGCGGATTGTACTCTGTTAGTTCCCAGTCGATTTTTCCTCTCTCTGTTTGCTCGGCAATCTGCTGGATCAGATGTTGTTCTTCTTCGTGCAGATTTTCATTGTACAACATGATACACCTCCGTTTTCTGATTGTCGTTTTTTTGGGGGGCTGCTCTATGTTTCCGAAGAGACTGCCGCTTGTATCATCATTCCTTGGCTGAGGGCAGACCTTCGTAAAACTTCCTAAGTTCGCCCAAACTGCTTGTCCGATTTTTGATAGGCAGGGAGTCCCATGTAATGTCATGATAGCGTTCCGGCGGCTCATCCCGCAGTCTTCGGTCGATGATGCAGACAATGCCGGTGTCTGTGAAATTGCGGATCAATCGCCCGATGCCTTGCTTGAGCTTGATAATCATTTCGGGAACGCGAACATCCATCAGAGCATCCTTAGCAACGGAACACTTATACTCGATAATCGGATCGGGGACAGGGAACGGAAGCCGGAAAATGATGACATTGGAAAGGCTTTTTCCTTCAATGCTGATACCTTCCCAATATGCACCCGTCCCCAGAAGCACGGAGTTCGTATCTTCCTTAAACTCATTCAGCACCTTGTCCTGCGACGATCCCGGCTGCTGCATCAAGATTTTGTACGGAAGATTTTTCTCACTGAGAATGGAGTAGACCTCTTCCATGTCGGTCTTTGCCGTAAACAGCACGAGTGCCTTTCCATTGGAAATGCTCAGGATCTCAAGCAGTCGCTCCACACCCTTTTCAATGAAGGCTTCATGTTCTCTGGTCGGGTGCGGGAGATCGTCGCAATAGTAGATCATGGCGTGTTCATCGTATGGATATGGGGAAGGCTTTGGCTCGGATAAGCAGCCGCGGTCACCAGCGGGAAAGCCGGTATTGCTGATAAAGTAAGAATACTGTTCTTCCAGAGACCCGCTCGTGGCGTTCGTCAGCGTGGCAGAGGTCAAGATGGTTCTTTCATCACCATTGAAGTATAGGCGGCTCACAATTTCTTTTGTGTTTTTAGGGCAATAGACGAGTTCCGTGTTGCTGCCGTGCTGCTCAATCCAGATCAGCATATCGTCTATCTGGTCAAGAAGCTCTGAAAGGGACTCGCTGACGGCATCCAGATCATCAGAGGCAGCAAAGGAACGGTTGTTTCTGAAATCCATGCTGGAATAAATCTGAATGCTGGACGAAAGGTTGTGTATGGCGGCGTTCATCTCGGTAAGCAGTTCAATCGCACTGCCATTGTTGTCGAAGAAAAAGCGGTCAGCGTAGCGCATATCCTGTTCTGCCTCGTTGATCTGCTTTTGGACTTGTGCTTTCAGGCAGTTATAGAAGGCGATGATTGCGCTCTCTGCCTCTCGCTTTTCACCTGACACACTGCTCTGGTCAAAGGATCGCAGCTCATAGAATGCGCTCTTAATCATTCCAAAGAGCATACCTTGCCCGAAACGCTCCGTTGTGGCACTCCGCACCTTATCATCCAAGTTGTGTGCTTCATCCACGACAAGCAGATCAGCGGCGGCGTTAATCAGCCCGTCCTGACCGCGCCGGAGTTTCATGAGATGCTGGGTTAGAAAATCCTGATTGCACAGTACCACTCCATCCATAAACTTTAATGCTGCGCGGACTTTGTAATACTTGCACTTCTTTTCACAGGAGCCACAATTCTTCATGCTGAACCGCTGCACGTTTATCTTGTCCCAGACGCCTTGCGGCAAAACCTCCGGAAAATCCTTGCGTTCCTCATACCCTTGCTTGATTCCGTCTTTAAGCGCGTCCGGTGGGTCTGCTTTCGGGTCACACATATATTCGTCTGCGCGTTTGTTGCAGAGATAATGGGTCTGTCCTTTAGCGAGGATGGCATCTCTGTTCAGCCCAAGAAGGGGCATTACCGCGTGGACATCGCGCCAGAGCTGTTCTTGAAGCGCAATGGTCGAGGTTGCGATGATAACCGGCTTGTTCATGCGTTTGCTGTACAGCAGCACCGGCACAAGATAACCGAAGGACTTGCCAATGCCCACGCCAGCTTCAATCGCAAAGTGCTGATCGTTTATGAGGGCGTCCACAATCTCAAAGGACATATCCTGCTGCCCCTCACGCATTTCCAATCCATGCTGCGGGGCTTCATCCCAAAAGAAGGTGCTGACTTGCTCACTCATGGAGTACAGCTCTGCTTTTCTGCGCTTTTTCCGTTCCTCCGATGTATTGAATCCAAAATAGAATCTGTTGTCCATCCACATTCCTCCCGGAATAGAAACCAAGGCTATCCGCGTTTCAGTTCAATGCTGACGTTTCCGTTCTCGTCGATGGTCAGCGTCATGTGCCTGATGTGCTTCTCATAGAACTGCCGCCGCTCTGCGGGAGACATTTCGATCCTCGTGTTTCGCAGAGCTGCATCAAACATATCGTTGACATTCAGGTGAACGGAGTTGTCAATCCAGCGGTACATCTCCTTGAACAGTGCGTTTTTCTTGATGTCCTCGCTGTTGCCGGAGTAGAAGTCATCCAGATAGCAGTAGAATATCCCGGATTCTGCAAGTGCCGCCTTCATATCCGGTCCACATTTTTCCCGCTCAATCATGACAAGAAATCTGGCGTCCGGCAAGGAAGAGATAAGCCCCCAGTAGTCGGAATCGCTTGAGACAATGACGAAGGAATCCACTTGCTTCTGGTAGTGTTCCTGACAGGCTCTTGCGGTGAGCTTGATGTCTACCAGTGATTTGTTCTGCTTGATCCGCTCAATCATGATATGTTCAACGGGGATGCGGGTGTAGTTTTCAAGAATCCGCCATGCCGTAGCGGTATGTACGTCGTCAAAGAGAATGATCGCCGTAATCTTCTGCATGACCTCATAATCAAGGTTTTTGAGCGTGGCGCACAGCTTGTACGGGTCAGAGTTTTCGCAGTCCACTACCAATACGGTTTTCTCGCTGTCATCTATGAAGTCGTAGATATTGTTTTTTACAAAAGCCCCTGCATCGGAGACTTTACTGTATTCCGTGAAGGCGTCGCAATGCCATTGATAAAGCAGGGTGGCAAACTTCTTGTCATTATAGAGGACATTACCCTCGTCCATCGGTACCCAGTTGATATACATTTGATAGGGGTAGTAGGAGAGACTTGCGTAATAGATGTCCGCAGCATCTTTCGTTCCGTCCTCTGTCAAGCCGTTTGGCATAATGAACAGCTCTTTTATGTACGCCCAGTTAATCCAGATTGGAAAGAGGCTTTTGCAGTTGTTAATGCGGTCTGAAATCAGCCGGTTGATCTCGATAATGTGGTGGCAGAGCTTTGTACTCGACTTTTTGATAAAGCTGATTCCGTCATTTGAAAGCTGCTGCATACTGGATGTTGGAAGGATCTCCGGCATCGAAAGAAGCCCACGGTATTCCATCCGCATGATGTCATTTATTTTCCGGTAATTGCGCTCAATGGCGGTGCGGATGATACATAGATTACGAATGATGCGGGCATTTTTATCCTGCTCAAGCCGGTTGTATATCTCTATCTTCGGCGGCTCGTGTTCATTTTGAAAAATACGGAGTGGGACGCCGATCAGATATGCTACCTTTGACACAAGCTCATAGGTGCTGTCTTTATAAGCAATCTGCTCTCCGGCATATTCGACGCCATTCAACATGACTGAATTGCCCATGATCTACTCCTTTCTCGTAGGGGAGTTACGCGGTCATTACATTGTCCGTCCACATCTCACACTGGCTCATGACAGTCTGGACAGCATCATCCATACCCTCTGGCGGATATTTGTGTTTTTTCAGCAACCTTTTGACCAAGCGGCGCATTCCAGCTCTTGCGCTCTCTTTCTTTTGCCAGTCTATTGTCTGGTTTTTGCGAAGCAAATCTGTCAGTTCTTTCGTGATAGCAATAAGCTCGTCATGCTCGTAAAAGTCCTTGATTGCTTGCGGCTTCGTGAGAGCATCATAGAAAGCAAGTTCGTCCGCTGTCAATCCGAGTTTTTCGCCCTCGGCGGCAGCAGCGGCAATGTCTTTCGCCAGCTTGAGTAATTCTTGAATGACTTCCTCGTTGGTCAGCATTCCGTTCAAATAGCGGTTCATTGCGCTCTGAATGATTTCGGAGAACTTCTCGGATTTGACAATGTTTGTACGACGATAAACAGATACTTGTTCAGCAATCAGCTTTTTCAGAAGTTCGACTGCCAGATTCTTCTCCTTCATGTTTGCCACTTCTTCAAGGAACTTCGGATCGAACAACGAAAACTCAGTCTGGACATCGGAGAAGAGGTTGATAACGCCTTCGCTCTTGATGCTGTGCTTCAAAAGCTCGTTAATGCGCTCATTTACTTCCGGAAGCGTAAACTTCTTTCCGGTACCGCCTGAAACCAAGCGCACGGTCATTGTTCTTACGGACTCGAAGAAAGCCGCCTCCATGCGAGTTTGCTCGTCTACCAAGCTGCTGCACAGCGAAAGTGCCTGCTTGAGAAGCAGAGCTTCTTTGATAAACACATTCTGTGTCTTCTCATTGTCGGGAAGATCGTACTCTGCAACACTCTTGCCGAGCATGAAGTTCACGCCGCCGCTGATAAGCTTTGCACGGTCGAGGTCGCTTCCGGTCATGAATTTCTCATAACTGAATCCGTGGAACAAATCTCTGCAAATAGAGAGCTTTTCAAGGAACTTCGGATATGCAGCCTTGCTTACATCTGTATCACCATAGTTCTTCTTGTCTCTGGCAGTATAGTCGTTCATTGCCTGTTTCAGTGCAGCCGCAATACCGACGTAATCGACAACCAAACCGCCTTCTTTATCTTTGAAGACACGATTGACGCGGGCGATAGCTTGCATCAGGTTGTGTCCAGCCATCGGCTTATAGACATACATCGTAGCAAGGGAGGGAACATCAAAGCCGGTCAGCCACATATCCACGACGATGGCGATTTTCAGCGGAGAGTTGTTGTCTTTGAATTTCCGCGCCATATCGTCCTTATGAGCTTTGTTGCCGATAATCTCACGCCATTCTTCGGGATCGTTATTGCCTTGCGTCATGACCACTGCAATCTTTTCCGTCCACGCTGGGCGTAGCTCAAGAATGCGCTTATAAATCTTCATTGCTATGGGACGCGAATAAGCAACGATCATCGCCTTGCCGGTCAGGATATTCTCACGGTAATTCTCGTAATGATCAAGAATGTCATTTACCAAGGAATTGATCGTCTGGTCGGCACCGAGGATTGCTTCCATCTGACCAAGTTCCTTTTTGCTCTTTTCAATGACATACGGATCGGCGTTGTCAGCCATAATGTCATACTCATTATCGATCAGATGGAGGGTGTTCTCGTCGAGTTTCAGGTGAATAACGCGGCTTTCGTAGTAGACGGGTCTGGTCGCGCCATCTTCAACTGCCTGAGTCATATCATAGATGTCGATGTAATCACCGAAGACTTCTCGTGTGCTGCGATCTTTTGTGGAGATCGGTGTTCCGGTGAATCCAATGTAGGTCGCATTAGGAAGCGTGTCTCTTATAATGCGGGCAGTGCCGATAACGGTTTTCGCCTCGACTTCGCCGTTGTCCTTCTGCTTGACCACAACCTTCTCATTGAGACCATATTGCCCACGATGCGCTTCATCAGCCATCACGATAATGTTCCGGCGTTCCGAAAGAGCTTCGTTGCTTTCCTCAAACTTCTGCATGGTCGTGAAGATTATGCCGTTTGCCTGCCTGTTTGCAAGAAGCTCTTTCAGATTTTTACGGCTTTCGGCGTGTTGCGGCGTTTGACGGAGAAAGTCTTTGCAGCGGGCGAATTGCCCGTAAAGCTGGTCATCCAGATCGTTGCGGTCGGTAATGACAACGATAGTGGGGCTTTCTAACGCATCTTGCAGATAATGAGCATAGAAGACCATAGACAACGATTTTCCGCTGCCCTGTGTATGCCAGAAGACGCCGCCCTTACCGTCCGTCACGGTTGCGTGTTTTGTAGACTCAATCGCCTTTTTGACTGCAAAATACTGATGATACCCGGCGAGTATCTTGAAAGTATTCTGTCCATCCACATTAAAGCAGATAAAGTTCTTCACGATGTCAAGGAAGCGGGTCTTCTCAAACAGACCTACAAAGAATGTGTCAAATGATGCGTGTTGCGTATTCTCGTAGCTGCCGTCAGTTGTTTTCCATTCCATAAAGCGGTCTTCGCCGGACGTGATTGTACCAGCCTTTGAAGTGGTCAAGTCGCTCATGACACATACCGCATTATAAATGAACATAGAGGGGATCTCATACATATAGTTCCGGAGCTGACGGTATGCTGCGGAAGCGTCGGTTTCTTCGCGGGACGGAGACTTCAACTCCACAATGACGAGCGGGAGACCATTGACAAAGAGGATCACATCCGGTCTTTTTTCGGAGTTTTCAATGAAAGTCCACTGGTTCGCAACCGTGAACTCGTTATTGGCAGGATTTTTGAAGTCTACAAGGTAGACAAGAGTAGAGCGTTCTTCGCCCTTGTCATAGTATTTTACCGAGACTCCGTTTTGGAGGTAGTCCATAAAGACCATGTTCTTCTGCAAGAGCGTTCCGGTTTCAAAGTTTTTGAGCTTGTAGATCGCCTCCGTCAGAGCATCCATAGGCAGGTTCTTGTTGATCCGCTGCAAGGAAGGTAGCAGAACATCCTCATAAAGCGGCGAGTGATAATCGCGCTCCACGTCCGGTCCATAGATATAGTTATAGCCCAGTTCTTCATTGAGAAGCTGCAAGACAGCGTTCTCGTAATTTGATTCTGTAAAATATCCTGCCATAGTTTGTCACTCCCTTTTACGCCAGACTCGCCCCGAACTGATCCAGCGTGTTTTCTGCATCTCTGTCGGTGACAGGCTTATTCATTGCCTTCTCAATCAAGCTGAGAAGGTTCTTCGCTCTGTCAATGAAATAGCCATTAAAGTCATTTGCCTTCAATTTTGCGTAGTCAACAAAGTGCGATTCTACCCGTGCTTGCAGTTCATCCTCGGTCAGTCCATCAACCTTCTTTAGAATTGCCCCCAGATACTCACTCGGCGCATTTCCGCCAATCGAGCGGTTAGTTGCTGGAAGAATCGGCGTCTTGTTAATAATAGAATTATATCGTTCGCGCTTGATACCCATTTTCTCGCAATATGCCTCTGGGAAGATATGGTGAATGTCCGGAGACTCAAGCATACTGTTCACAATGTCAATCGTCGTGTTGTTCATAAAATCACGGCATTTCTCTTTGTAGAGAAGAGCCATAATTCCCTTATATGCCGCACTCAAACGGGTTTGAAGGGTCAGCAGCCGCGTAGAAGAAAAGACTGCGCTGTTGATCGTGTGCATTGCATTCGGACGTCCGTTAACCTCTTCAACCATGTCCTCAATGTCGTAGGCATACCGAGTTTCATTAGCCCCACCGTACATTTCACCCAAAATCCCGCACCAATACCACCGAGAGAGCGTTTTAATTGTGTTTGGTTCATTGCATTTGGATTTTCCGAGAACAGCACAGATTGCCGCAAGTGGAATCAACTGCGTTGTATAGGGCAAATCTCTTTGACGGAAAACGCACTGATCCCGAAGAAGGAACTCCTTTGCAATTTTGAACCCAGACAGCACTGCATCACGGTTCGCTATGTACGATTCATAAGGAAGTCCCAGAACATCCTTCTTTTTGCAGGAGATTGTGTTTGTCTTTCCAGATTGCTTGTTCAAATAGCTTGTATAGAGGCATACAGTTGTCAGGAATGTAGTCTCATCAATCCCATCGAACAGGTCTGTTCTCAGTGTGTCACCGAAGCCACAAATGGCATTTCGACACTGCACCCAGTCTTTTCTCAGGTCAAAGTCTCTTGTGGCATAAGTTGCGGTAACAAGCTCAAACACCGTGAGAGGAACACCGCCGGTATTGACGTTCTCAAACACCTTGCATACCGCCTCTCGCGGCGTGGACTTGTCCAGCGTAATCACGGGCAGCTTATACCCGGAAATTGTATTCAGCACATCCGCCTGAAAACGCTTGAACTCGTCCATTGCTTCCGGCTTCATTCCATAGTGCGTCATGTAGCCCATGAACCAGTCCATAACGGCGTTGCTATCGAACACAATATTGACCGGAAACAGCTTGTTCTCGTATTCATACTCTCTGGTGGAGAGATCGAGCTTCACATCACGGTCAAAGTTTTCTTTGATCTTACGGTCTTCCGGAATAGACAAGACTGCATCAAAACGATCCTCATCATCGTCGAGGCACTTCTCCATTGAGAGATAGTAATAACGCTTAATAGCCTTGCCTTTTTCTGTTTTGGTCGAGACCGGCTCTTTAGAGGATGTTGCCTGATAGATGGAAGTAAGTCGCTGCTGTCCATCAAGAATCAAATGCTCCGGCTTTACTGAGACGCCTTTTACGCCCGTAATTGTACGGTATTTGAATTGAATGTCCGGATTACCGTATTGTAGCCGCATAATGGCACCCATAGGGTAGCCTTGCGACAAACTGGCGATAATTCCTCTAATTCGGTTATCATCCCAAGTCCAGTCGCGCTGAAACTCCGGCAACTGCATTGAGCCGGACTTAACCTCCGCTAAAAGCTGACTTAGGTTTGTATCAAGAGATTGTGGTGAAATAATCACGTCTGTGCCTCCTTCATTGAGTTTTACTGATCGGACGAGCCCAGTCTGCTTTCCAAATCTGAAATATCGCTGCGGATGGAAGAGATGTCCGACTCAATATCGTCAACCCGCTCGGATAAAGAAGCCTGCTGACTTTGAATGTACTCCATTTGTGAGTATAGACCTCGCACTGCCAGAATCAATTCTACCATCAGCCCCTTATCATCGAGGGAGAGAAGACGGTCTTTTTCAGCCTGTATCTTTTCCGCCTCCTGTTGAAGCCGCTCTTTCTCACGAACTGCTTCTGCTGCGGCTTTCTCAAGACGAACCCGTTCCTTTTCAAGACGCTTTTTCTGGCGCTCGTCTTTGCTTTTTTTCAAGCTCTCCTGAACTCTATCAAACATGGTACAACCTCCAAATCAGGTAAACGATAATTTAGCGGCTTAGAGCAGGACGGAAGAGACATCGATCTCGCCGGACATCAGCTTTGGAAGAATGGTATCTCGTAAATTGGCTAAATCTGTGTTCTCGACACAATTATTATGAATCATGCCAAGGATAGACGCGCCGACAGCATTGAATGCTGTTAATGACTCGTTATCCGGTATAGAAACGGAAAGAGGCTCAAGCAACGATACATAGAGGTTCTTTTGAACACTTCCCACAGCCATATCAGGAAACTCTCGCTGCTTGCTTTTGAGAAAGCAGTATATGAAAGCAAGCATATTTGTGTCATGAGGTGCAATGTTGATGACAGCCCTATTGCCACACATATAGTCTGCGATGATACCGAGCCTTCCGATTGTGCCTGATTTGCTTATTGCTATTGTATTTGGTTCGAAAAGCAATGCGCTCTTCTTAGCACTTTCAAATCCTGCTTTGGTCAATGTCCTACTTGTTTCTATTATGAAGGATTCGTTGATGTCAACGGCACGAAGCCATTTTACTTCTCCATCAAAATACTCTGGATGAGTTTGTGGCGGATTGACATAGCCTTCTTGAAAATCACAGAGATTGGAAAGAGTGTACTCTTTCAAGCAAGGAGATGCCGTTGCCATGTTCTCATATAGTGAGAACAACTGCTGCTGTAAATTATCGTTTATCTTCTTATTGACAGCAATCCGATCATCAATGCTTCTTAGCAACTTGCCAATACGAAGTTGAGTCTCGTAATTGAAGCACGGAACCTTGTATTGCATAATCGCGGTTTTATCGCCTCTTGGCATCTTTGTCCCTTTGGACGTAGCAGAAGCATAGTTGAAAAACGCATCATTAGCTAAGATGTAGTACAAAAAAGTCGAATCACACCCGCGATCTGCTCTGAAAACGAGAACATCATTTGAACACCCACCATCGTCATCCGCCATCCAGATTTTCTTGAAATAGGGGCGGATATTGGAAACTAATATATCGTCTTTTATATACTGCTGGGTATATTGGGCAGAAGGTAAAGCTCCTGCATCGACAATACCTCCCTTGTTTGGCATCATATTCTCAGTGGAAACATAGTTTCGTTTAGACAGAGTATCAACCGAAACTTTTCCTTTAGCGTAGGAACACAGAGAGCTAAGTTCAGATGTCATATCCAATCGCCCCCAGTCGTTCTTTGATCTGTGCCTCAAGCTCATGAGACTTGGTGAAAAGTTCAGACAGTTCAGAAGTCAGACGTCCCATTTTCTCTTCAAACGGCTCACCGTCATCTTCCTGTTCCTCAATGCCAACATAGCGTCCCGGAGTAAGAATGTAATCCTGCTTTGCAATGTCCTGCGTAGTAACAACCGCGCAGAACCCTTTTTCATCTTCAAGCGTTCCATCAACGAAGGCATTGTATGTGTCAGCAATTTTCTTGATGTCTTCATCCGTCAGTTCGCGCAGCTTCCGCGTGACCATAGTACCGAGCTTCCGTGCATCGATGAATAGCGTCTTGCCTTTCTGTTTCTTGTTCTTTGCAAGGAACCAGAGCGATACCGGAATCTGCGTTGTGTAGAAGAGCTGCGTCGGCATTGCGACGATACAGTCCACAAGGTCAGCGTTGATAATGTTTTTGCGAATTTCGCCTTCACCGCCAGACTGCGAGGAAAGCGAACCATTTGCAAGCACCATACCGATACGCCCATTCGGGGCGAGATGCCAGATCATGTGCTGCAACCACGCGAAGTTTGCATTTCCAGCAGGAGGCGTACCATACTGCCAACGGACATCATCAACGAGTTTATCCGCACCCCAGCCGGAGAGATTGAAGGGAGGATTCGCCATAATGAAGTCTGCCTTGAGTTGAGGGTGGCAATCGTTAAAAAACGTGTCCGCATTAAACTTGCCGAGGTCGGCTTCAATACCGCGAATGGCAAGATTCATCTGCGCCATCTTCCATGTGGTCGGGTTGGAGTCCTGACCAAAAACGGAAATCTTGTTGATGTTGCCGCCATGATTTTCGATGAACTTTGCGGACTGAACGAACATACCGCCAGAGCCGCAGCACGGGTCATAAACACGCCCATTAAACGGCTGCAACACTTCAACAAGGGTACGCACAACGCAAGAGGGAGTATAGAACTCACCAGCAAGTTTACCTTCTTGCTCAGCAAACTTGGAGAGACAGTATTCGTATGTACGACCGAGAATGTCCTTGCTGTTTCCATGCTCGATCATCTGAATGTTGGTGAAGAGATCAACCACCTCACCAAGACGCCGCTTGTCCAGCTCCGGACGGGCGAAGTTCTTAGGCAGAATATCTTTGAGGCGCTTGTTTTCTTTCTCAATACTGCGCATTGCATCATCAATTACCGTGCCAATTTCCGGCGTGTGAGCGGCAGCAGCAATCGCGCTCCATCGTGCATTCTCAGGGACAAAGAAGATGTTTTCGGCAGTGTATTCGTCCTGGTCTTCTTCAAATCCATCGCCTTCTTCAACCAGTTCCTTGTACTTTGCCTCGAAGCGATCAGAAATGTATTTCAAGAAAATCAATCCGAGAACGACGGACTTGTATTCGGATGCGTCGATGTTTCCGCGCAGGACGCAAGCCGCGTCCCAGATTTGTTTTTCAAAGCCGATATTGCTTGTGTTATTCTCAGCCATTTCAGCAACCTCCAAAGTTATAGTTTCACACTTACTATTCTACAAAAAGAGCTGTACGAAAAACCGGACTCAGTTCTTGTCCGTTCGCACAGCCTCACATATATCTCCGATGTCACAGTTCAAGTAATCACAAATGCGCAGCAAAATAGAGAGGGACACTTCTTCCCCCTTATTCAGTTTTGTCCATGTTCCGGCAGACAGCCCTACCTCATGTCGTAGAGAAGCCCTCTTTATGTCGCGTTCCAGAAGAAGCATCCATAGTTTCTTATAGCTTATGCGCACGGCAACCATCCTTTCGCTTGCTTGCATTCAACATCGCTTATAATATTATACTGGATTTCATTCTCAAAAGCAATCCGTTGATGCAGAAATTAAAGAAAAAGTTTCAACTTCTCGAACCTTCTCTCAAGGATGAAGGGCATCTCCGGTCAACAGGAGATGCCCTGCTTTTGAAGTGATTATTCGCGCTGTGTGCTGCGCAGATGATCACGGTCATGGTCAACAGAAGGAGCGAGAAACGTATCAACATTAGACTTGATCGTCTCTATTTGCTTTACATCTTTTTTGAGCTTCGCACGTTCATCATAGAGCCGCTGCTGCTCTTCAAGAAGTCGCTGCTGCTCTGCTTGGAGCGTTTTCAAGCTCGGCAGTTTTTCATCGCCCTGCATGGCAAGTAATGTGCTTCTCGCTGCCTCAAAGATCACAAGTTCGGCTTCATGCTTTGCCTTGAACCCCGGCTTGTCTTTTGTCT
>OICY01000472.1_pt1 | contig 15595 bp, 12 predicted proteins | sample 1581441 | NCBI WGS metagenome assembly OICY01 (sample SAMEA3882514, study PRJEB24775) | human gut metagenome | biome: human-associated habitat; feature: intestine environment; material: feces | place: Netherlands | collected 2009/2010 | reverse complement strand
CCTCGCGATCCCGCTCAAGAAATGCTCCGGGCTTCCCCATCGATATCCCCTCTCAAACCTTATCGACTGCGGGCAATCCGCTCCGCATCAAATCCGTCCCCTTGTGACGGTCCCTCGTGACCGAAAACGGTCAAAATGAACCCGTCCCATAATGACCGACCAAAAAACGGTCAAAGCAAACACGTCCCATAATGACCGCTACGCTGTGATGGCCTCGAAAGCCTCCTCCAGCGCTTGCTCACGCGTGGCGCCCCGGCGCTCGGCCTCCTCCGCGATCTTCATCGCACGCTCGTAATCGGTGGGAACCACCTTGACGAAGCGCCTCGACGCCGTGGCGAACTGGTAGAGCAGCTTGATGCCGCGCGGGCTCGCCGTATAGCGGACGTGTTCCTCGATGAGGGCGCGAATCTGCTCGAGCTCGGCCTCCGATGGCGTGCAGAGCCGCACCATCTCGGTGTTGCAGCGGGCGGCGAGCGTGCGACGCTCGTCATATACATAGGCGACGCCGCCCGTCATGCCCGCAGCGAAATTCTGCCCGACCTCGCGGACATTTTCCATCCAGCCGACGATGCGGACCTGCTCGCCGGCATTTTCGAGCCGCAGCTCGTTGCAAGTGTGTGTGCGGGACTGAAACATACTCCTGATTCCCTTTCTTTCTATCGAATATCGCCTCCGGCGGTGCGGCGGCGGTGGGTTTACCGGGTCACGGCTCGCGCAAAATTGCGCCGGCGCTGCGGCGGGTGATCTCCGCGCGGATGGTCTCGAGCGCGGCGGCGCTCGTCACGGCCTCCTGCACGCCGGTGGCCATGTTCTTGAGCGCGCAAACGTGCTGCGCGACCTCATCCTCACCGAGGAAGATCACAAACGGGATGCCGAGCTTGTCGGCATAGCCGATCTTGGCCTTGAACTTCTTCTTCTCGCTGTAGATCTGCACGCGCAGGCCGCCGGCGCGCAGCTCGGACGCCAGCGCCACGGCCGCGGACAGGTCGTCCGTCATCGGCAGGATGAGCACATCCGCCGGCGCGGTGAGCACGGCGTCAGAGATCATGTTCTGCTCCTGCAGGATGTAAAACAGGCGCGTCAGGCCGATGGAGATGCCGACGCCGGGCAGGGACTTGTTCGTATAGTACCCCGCGAGGTCGTCGTAGCGCCCACCGGAGCAGATGCTGCCGACCTCGGGATGGTCGAGCAGGACGGTCTCGTACACCGTGCCGGTGTAGTAATCGAGGCCGCGCGCGATCGTGAGGTCGAGCTCGAAGTTCTCCTCCGGGACGCCGAACGCGGGCAGGTAGCCCACGACGGTGCGCAGCTCGTCGAGGCCGGTATCGAATGTCTCGTTCCGGCCGCGGTACTGCTCGAGAAAGGCGAGCTTGTCCGCGCTCGTGCCCGGGCAGGCGATGAAGCGCAGGATCTCGTCCGCGTTTTCGCCCGTGACGCCGCAGGTGTCGGTGAGCAGCTCGCGCACCTTGTCCGCGCCGATCTTGTCGAGCTTGTCGATGGTGCGCAGCACATCGCCCGCCTGCTCGCTCAGGCCGAGGATGGCGAAAAAGCCGTTGAGCACCTTGCGGTTGTTCACGCGGATGCGGAAGCGGTGCAGCCCCAGGCGCGTGAACGTGTCGTAGATGATGGCCGGGATCTCGGCCTCGTTCAAAATATCGAGCGCACCGTCGCCGATGATGTCGATATCCGCCTGATAAAACTCGCGGAAGCGGCCGCGCTGCGCGCGCTCGCCGCGCCAGACCTTGCCGATCTGATAGCGGCGGAACGGGAACGTGAGCTGGCCGTAATTGGCCGCGACGTACTTCGCCAGCGGCACCGTGAGGTCAAAACGCAGGGCGAGGTCGCTGTCGCCCTTCGTGAAACGGTAGATCTGCTTTTCCGTCTCGCCGCCGCCCTTGGCCAGCAGCACCTCGGCCGCCTCGATGGCGGGCGTGTCGAGCGGGGTGAAGCCGTAGCGGGCGTAGGTCTCGGCCAGAACGGCGCGCATTTTGTCCATCTGCACCTGCTTGTCCGGCGGCAGCTCCATGAAGCCGGACAGGGTGCGGGGTTTGATCTTGTCCATGGTGATGATGATTCCTTTCGGGCTTACAATTTCTTTTTCGGGTTGACGATGTCGCGCCAGTCGAGGTCGCCGCGGCTCAGGCCCAGAATGAGCACCTCGGCCGTGGCCACGTTGCTGGCAAACGGGATCTGCCGCTGGTCGCACAGGCGCGCCATGCGGTTGACCTCGTCAAAATGGCCGCTCTCGGCGTCGCAGAAAAACAGCACGAGGTCGATCTCGTTATAGCTGATGCGCGCATCGAGCTGCTGGCAGCCCTGCGCCGAGTGCAGGTAGGTGCGGACCTTCAGGCCGGTGGCTTCGGAGATGAGCCGCCCAGTCGTAAACGTCGAGCTCAGGTCGTGCTTGGCCAGAATGCCGCAGTATGCGATGCAGAACTGGACCATGAGTTCTTTCTTGCCGTCGTCAGCGATGAGTGCAATGTTCATATGGATAACTCCTCTCTGTCTGGTCAGGGGCCGTCACTGCAGCAGCGAGAGCTCGCTCTCGGGGGCGGTGTCGACGGTCTTGACGGTAAAATATGCGTCGAGAAAATCGCGCGCGATGGACGCGATGGAAGCGCCGGCGCTGCCGTGCTCCACGACGACCGCCACGGCGACCTTGGGATTGTCATACGGTGCATAGCAGATGAAAATGGCGTTGTTGACCTGGTTGTCGCCGAGCTGGGCGGTGCCGGTCTTGGCGGCGACCTTCACGCCGTAGTCGCCGAAGGTCTCATACGCGCTGCCGGCGCGGTCATTGGCGACGAGGTACATGCCCTTTTGCACGGCGGCCCAGTTATAGTCGCTGGTCTCGACGGCGCTGAGCACCTCGGCCTGATTTTCGTAAATGAGCTCGCTGCCGTCGTAGCTGCGCACGGACTTCAGGATGGACGCGCTGTGGCGCGTGCCGCCGTTTGCGATCGTGGCGCAGTACTCCGCCAGCTGCAGCGGCGTGAACAGGCTGTATGACTGGCCGATGGCCGCCTGCAGCGAGTCGCCGACGTACCAGTTCGTGTTCTCGAGCTTTTTCTTCACGGCCTCCGTGGCCATCTGGCCGGTGCTCTCCGGCAGCTCGATGCCGGTGTGCTCGCCGAGACCGAAGGCCGCGGCATAGCGCGCGAGCGTGTCGATCGGCAGACTGTCGCCGACGGTGTAGAAGAAGATGTTGCACGAGTCGCGGATGGCCTCGGTGACATTGTCATTGCCGTGCGTCGCGCCGGACGAGGCGATCCAGCACTTGGGGGCGTAGCCGGTGTCCTCATACTTGCGGAACGTGCCGGTGCACTGGATGCGCGTGCCGGTGGTGATAACACCCTCGGTCAGGCCGGCGATGGCCGTGCAGGGCTTGAACGTCGAGCCGGGAGAATACTGGCCGAGCAGCGCGCGGTTGAACAGCGGCTCGTTCTCGGCGTCCTTGACGGCGTCGTAGCTCTCCTGACTCTGAAAGAGCGTCTGCAGGTCGAACGTCGGATAGTTTGCGATGGCCAGCGGCTGGCCGGTGGCGACATCGACCGCCACGAGCGCGCCGCCGCCGACGGCATCGCTGGTTTCCGTCGACTTGGACTTCATGTTCTCGATGCCTCTGGTCAGCGACTGCTCGGCCGCCGCCTGCAGATCGAGGTCGATCGTGAGGCTGACCTGATCGCCCGGCTCCGGCTCTTTGGTGTACGTCGTGCCGGTGACGGTGCCGGATGCGTTTTTCGTCACGATGGCCGTGCCGTTCGTGCCGTGGAGGTATTTCTCAAAGGCGAGCTCGGCCCCGTCCTTGCCGACGGTCGCGCTCATGGGGTAGCCCTGGGTCTTATAGGTCGTGTATTCCTCGGCGTTCATCTTGCCCGTGTAGCCGAGCAGGTGCGCCGCGAGATTCGTGTGGTACTGGCGCGTATAGGACACCGTGACCTCGAAGCCGGGGACGTTATTTTCCTTCAGCGACGTGATGAGCTCCATGCTCGCGCCCTGAACGAAGACATAGTCCGGCAGGTAGAGCTTGTCGATATAGCGCGTCTTGATCGAGTAGCGCAGGCCGGCGATGATGCGCATATCGGCCGCGGAATAGTTGTTGTTGATCTCAAACTTTTCGCGGCAGTAGCTCATGAGCTCCACGGCCGTGGCCTCCTCGTCGAGGCCGGCGTATTTGAGGAAGCCCTTGAGCTGGGTGCGCTGCGTGTCGTTCATGTCCGTGTACTCGAACGGGGGCTCGGCCGTGACCGGCAGCTCGTCGACATACGTGTCGCCGCAGGCGGCGACGGTGCGCGCCATCCGCAGGAGGATGCCGTTCGGATCGTCCTGCTCGAAGAGGTCATCGGGATTGAAGACGAGGTTATTGCAGCTCGTGTTCGACACGAGCACGCGGCCGTAGCGGTCGAGGATGCTGCCGCGCGCGGCCTCCACGGTCTGGGAGCTGGCGACGCTGTTGCGGTTTTCCTCATAATACGCCTTGCCGTCGACGATCTGCAGCTTATAGAGTGCGACGACGAACACGATCACGAGCAGCATAAGGATGCACGCGAGCGCGGTGACGCGGCCGGGTTTGATGGGTTTTTCCATGGCGAAGATCCTTTCGGGGTCGGGCGCGCTGACAGGCTCAGCGCAGGGCACGCCGGCGGTGAAACGCACGGCTGATATAGTAATACGGGATGGCGAGCGGCAGCGAGAGCACGCTCTGCCCCAGCGCCACGGCCAGCAGCCGCCAGAACGACGCGCCGTGGAAGATCCACAGGCGGAACATCTGGCAGAAGGCCGTGAGCAGAAACGCAGCCAGGCACGTCACGAGAAACGGCAGCAGGCTGTTGTTGATCAGATAGTCCGCGAGCATACCGGCGCCGAAGCCGATGACCGCGAAGAGCACGGCGAAGAGCATCCCCGTGCCGGGGTAGCCCATGGCGCAGAAGTAGCCCGCGATGAGGCCGAACACCGCGCCCCACGTGCCGCCCTCGAACACGCCGACCGCCACAACGACTGCCGGCACGAACATGGCGTGCACACCGAAGAGCGCAATGTGCGCAAAGACCGTGTTCTGCAGCAGGAGCGTCACGGCCATGTACAGCGCGCACCAGAGCACGCGGTGTACCTTATCCTTGTTGATGAGATCGGCCCACATGTCAGCTCACCACGTCAAAGTCTTTGATGACGAACACCTGCAGCAGCTCGCCGAGGTCACACGCGGGTGTGATGACGCCGTAGGTCTGCTGGCCACCGGCCTCGGTGCGCACGTCCGTGATCGTGCCGACGACGAGGCCCGCCGGGAACGCGCCGCCCTTGCCGGACGTGAGCACGGTGTCGCCGGTGAAGATGCTCATGCCCTCGGCCAGATAGCCGAAGCGGACGCAGCCCTGCTGCATGAGCGTGAAGTCGCCGAGGACCATGGCCGTCGCGCCGCTGCCGCTGACATAGCCGCCGACGCTCATATCCACGTCGATGACCGTGCGCACGGTCGCCCAGGTGCTGCCGGTCTCGATGACCTGACCGACGAGCGCGCCGGACTCGTTCATGACGCAGTCGCCGACCTCGATGCCGCTGTCGCTGCCCTTGCTGAGCGTGAGCGTGCTCGACCAGTTCGACGCGCCGTAGGACACGACGTTCGCGGGCTCGAGCTCGAAGTCCGTGTGCCGCTGCGTGAAGCCCAGCAGGTCACGATAGCGCTCGTTTTCCGCGATCGCCTCCTGCCCCTCGCGCGCCTGCGCCTGAGCCTCGGCCAGCTGCGTGCGCAGCTGCTCGTTTTCGGCCTGGAGCTGGTCATATTTATAAATGTAGCCGTAGATGCTCTCGAGCCACTGCGCCGTGACGGTCGCGGCCTTCTGCAGCGGCGCGCGCACGATGCCGTCGAGATTCGTGAGGAATCCCGCCTTGCCGCCGAGCGCCCCGGCGATCAGCGCGAGCACGAGCACGACCGCGACCACGATCGCGCCGACGCGCGCGCCTTTCTTTTTCAGATACGTTTTCCAGTTCAAAGCAGCTCGACTCCCAGTTCGTTCAGCAGTTGTCCCAGCCTGCACAGCGGCAGGCCCATCACGTTGAAATAATCGCCGTCCAGATGCGCGACGAACAGCGCGCCGCGGCCCTGAATGCCGTAAGCGCCGGCCTTGTCCATCGGCTCGCCGCCGGTGATGTAGGCGCGCAGCTCCGCCTCCGATGCGGGGCGGAAGTAGACGTGGGTGGACTGGGCGCGGGTCAGCACCCGCTGCCCCTGCCGCACCGTTACGCCGGTGCAGACGGTGTGGTGTCGTCCTTGCAGGGCCGTCAGCATGGCCAGCGCCTCAGACTCGTCGGCGGGCTTGCCCAGCTTTTTGTCGTCCAGAAACACCATGGTGTCGGCGGTGATGACGATGGCATCCGCCGGCGCCTGCACCGCCTGAGACTTCTCCCGGCTGATGTAGGCCACGATATCCTCCGGCACCAGCTCCGGAGGATACCACTCCTCCACGTCCGGCACGGAGATCTCAAATTCACGGAGCCCCATGCGCTGCAGCAGCTCCTGCCGCCGGGGGGAGCCGGAGGCCAGTACGATCCTTGCCATGCCGCTCACCGCCCTGTGGAGCCGAAGCCGCCTGCACCCCGGTCTGTCTCGTCCAGCTCGCTGACCGGTACCACCGTGGGTCGCACCACCGGCGTCACCATCAGCTGGGCGATGCGGTCACCGGGCTGGATGGTGTAGGGTTCGTTGGACAGGTTCACCATCGGCACGCGCAGCTCACCGCGGTAGTCGCTGTCAATGACACCGACGCCGTTCGCCATGCAGAGACCGTGCTTGATGGACAGGCCGCTGCGGGCGTAGACAAGGGCGACGCACGCGGGGCCGGGCAGCTCGATGGCAAGGCCGGTGGGCACGAGGGCGCGCTGCATCGGGGCCAGCGTCAGCGGTGTATCCAGCACCGCGCACAGGTCCGCCGCCGCCGCGCCGGGCGTAGCGTACTGCGGCACAACGGCGCGGGCATCCAATTTTTTGTATTTTACAATGGGATTCATAAGGCAAAGTCTCCGATTTTCAAATAATAAATAATAAATAAAAAATAATAAATGCGGTGGACCGCGTCGCTGCGCTCCGCTCAAAAAATTTGTTTGCGCCGTGGCGCAAACTCCACATTCTTTATTATTTATTATTTCTTATTTTTTATTTGCAAGCCGCCCTTTTTCGGGTCAGCCTGCGGTGTTAGTTATTTGTATAGTATAACCCACGCGTAAACTCGCTGTCAAACGGTTGGGCGTTGAAAAGCAGATCCAAAATCTGGGATACGCGGGCGGGGGTCTCTGTCGTGAAGGCCGCTACCGCCACGTCCACGGGCAGCTCACGCAGGCGCTCACCCATGTAGAGCGGCACCGGGTTGAATACTGTGCGCACGCCCGCCCCGCCGGGGGCCGAGCAGGTCACGGTGAAGTCGCGGCCCTTGCGGTCCCGCAGCGTGCCGCCGCCCGGGCATTTGCCGCAGTCGCGCACATTGCGCAGGGGGCAGGCGCGGGTCAGCATCAGCGGCAGATGGCCGTAGCAGAGCGCCGCCGTGGGCACGCCGGGGGCCACGGCCTGCATGGCCGTCAGCGCGGTCTCGGGCTGCAAAAGCATGCCCTGCACCCCCAGGGACGCATACCGCGCGGCGCTCATCGGGTTCGTGACGTTCAGGCCCAGACCGCCGTACAACGTCCAGCCGTCGGTATAGCGCAGCTGTGCGGGGTTGTTGACCACCGCCCCGGCAAAACCCGCGTCCTGCAGGGCGTCCAGCCGCGCGGCGATCTTTTGCTCGAGCCTGCCGAACATGACCCGCGGCAGCTCCAGCAGCGTTTTTCCCCGCCATGCCTCGGGGATGCTCTCGGCTTCGGTGATCGGGAAAATCAGGTATTGCAGCTTCTCCGCCGCCTCCGCCGGGCACTGGGCCGCATTGGCAAAGCGGGCGGCCAGCGCGGGCAGCTGCCCCACGGTATGGGCGGGATAAGTCGGCATTTCAAACGCCTGTACGGCGTGGGGCGTGACCTCGCTGCGCTTTTCCAGCAGCTTGTCCAGCGCCTCGCGGCGCAGCTCGTTCCAGGCGGCGCCGGGCAGGAAGCCGAAGCCCCCCTCCCCCGGCTCGGCGGCAAGGCCGTCCATGACAAACGGCGTGCCGCCGGTCTTGCCGAGGGCGCGCTCAACGCCGGGCAGCGGGTCCTTTTGGGCGGGCTGCGGCTCATCGGCGCTGTAGACGCTGACCCTGTGGCCGTCGTCGTCGCGGGCGGTCAGCTTGACGCCGCCGTCCTCCACGCCGCCGCTCAATTCATAGTGTACGGGCACGCGCTGCAGCTCGCGGCGGAACAGCTCGCGTGCCTTGGGCGTAGCGGCGCGGGTCGCCGCGGCGTCGGCCTCGGTGCGCACGCCGAACATCTTGCCGTCGTTGCGGTTCGTCAGGTAGCCGTCGGTGAAGCCCGAGCGCGAGAAGATGTCCCGCACGAGCTTTTCGTCGTAGGGCTGGCCCGCGCAGACCGCGCGGCAGGCTGTGACGACTGCCGCCGCGTACTCGGGCGTGCGCAGGCGGCCCTCGATCTTCACGCTGGCGACACCCGCGTCCATCAGCTCCCGCAGGTGCGGGATGTAGTCCATGTCCTTTAAGCTCAAATGGCAGGCACGGCCCGGCTGGCCGGTTTTTAAACCGGCACTTGCGTCAAACGGCAGGCGGCAGGGACCCGCACAGGCGCCGCGGTTGCCGCTGCGCCCGCCGAGGAACGCGCTCATCATGCACTGGCCGGACACGCTCATGCAGAGTGCGCCGTGGACAAAGACCTCGACCTCGATGGGGCTGGCCTCGCAGACGGCACGAATTTCCTCCAGCGACAGCTCACGCGCCAGAATGACGCGGTCATAGCCCAGCGCGGCAAGCTCCTTAGCGCCCTCGGGCGTGTGGACGCTCATCTGGGTCGAGCCGTGCAGGTGCAGCGTCGGTGCAATACTTTTGACCAGCTGCGCCGTCGCCAAGTCATCCGCAATGACGGCATCCGCCCCGGCTGCGGCCACGGCGCGCACGGCGTCGGCCAGGCCGGACAACTCCCGGTCATAGACCAGCGTATTCAGCGTCACATGCACCTTGACGCCGCGGGCATGGCAGAACGCCACGGCCTCCCGCAGCTCGTCGGGGGTAAAGTTGCCCGCCGTGCGGCGCGCGTTAAAGCCCGTCAGCCCCAGATAAACAGCATCAGCGCCGCTGAAAACAGCGGCGCCAAGCATCTCGCGGTTGCCCGCCGGGGCTAAAATCTCGGGGCGGCTCATTCGTCCTCCGCCGGGAACTGATTGCGGCGCAGGCGGCGCTCCAGCTCATCCACACGGCGTTTGAGCGACGCATTCTCACGGCGGGCCTCCTCGGCAGCCATCTTGGCGCTGGCCGCATCCTCGAGGTAGTCCTTGATCTGGCGGCGCATATTGTCGGCGCTGCCGCTGGCCTTTTCCAGCTCATCACGATAGTTCAGCGCGGTCATGACTGCCGCCGTCGTGATGGAGACCGAGTTCGAGGACGCCATCAGCTCGTTCATGTCCAGGTTCAGTCGGTCCGCGAGGTTCTTCATGTAATCCTCGCTCTCGCTCGTGTTGACTACATAGCTGGAACCGCAGATGTTCAGCCTCACTTTTGAGGTAGCCATACCCATAATCATACTCCTTCCGGTCTGCGCGCGTTTTTTGCAGTGACGGCGCAGAATCATGCCATTATTATAATACAAATCCACAGTTTACAAAAGCCCTTTTTGACGGAATTGTATAAAAAACCCGCAAACAGGCAATTTTGACTTGCGCAATCCGCTAAATATCGTTATAATCTAAAGAGTAGTTTATTGAAAGCACCGAAAAGAGCGCAAAAATCATGAATTCTCATGACTGCAAAGAAGGAGAGAACGATTTTGAAATACACAAAGCGTGAATTTGAGAAGCTGCTCAAGGACAAGCTGATGAGTGAGTGCAATGTCACTCTGGACATGGCCTCCGCTGACCAGATCTACCGCTGCCTGGCCATGATCACCCGCCAGATCATGTCTGACCGCCAGAAGCAGTACCAGTCCAAGGTCCTGGGCGAAGGCAAGAAGCAGGTCTACTACCTCTGCATGGAGTTCCTCATGGGCCGCAGCCTGCGCACGAGCCTGTTCAACCTTGGCCTGAACGAGGTTGCCGAGAGCGTGCTGGCTGATGCCGACGTCAAGATCGACACCATCTATGAGCAGGAGCCCGATGCGGGCCTGGGCAACGGCGGTCTGGGCCGCCTGGCCGCCTGCTATCTGGACGGCATGGCCACCGACGGCATCCCCGGCACCGGCTACTCCATCCTGTACGAGTACGGCATCTTCAAGCAGAAGATCGTGGACGGCTGGCAGCAGGAGACTGCTGACAACTGGCTGCCCGGCGGTCAGGTCTGGATCAAGAGCCATCCCGACCAGGCCCAGGAGATCCGCTTTGACGGCCAGGCCATCGAGACCTGGGAGGGCGGCTTCCATCACGTCAAGTATGAGAACTACAACTCCGTTATCGCCGTGCCCAACGATATGTATGTCGCCGGTTACGGCTCCAACGGTGTTTCCAAGCTGCGTCTGTGGCAGGCTAAGGCCCCCAGCTTTGATATGAGCAGCTTCAACGCCGGCAACTACAACACGGCTATCAGCCAGTCTGCCTCTGCCGAGCTGATCTCCAAGATCCTCTACCCCAACGACAACCATACCGAGGGCAAGATCCTGCGCCTGCGCCAGCAGTACTTCTTCTCTGCCGCGTCCATCGCAGACATCCTGCAGAACCACCTGAACCAGTACGGCACGCTGGACAACCTGGCCGACAAGGTCGCCATCCAGCTGAACGATACCCACCCCACCGTCGCTATCCCCGAGATGATGCGCATCCTGCTGGATGAGTGCAGCTACGAGTGGGACGCTGCCTTCGACATCTGCCGCAAGGTCTTTGCCTACACCAACCACACCGTCATGAGCGAGGCACTGGAGAAGTGGAACGCAGACATCTTCCGCAACACCCTGCCCCGCATCTGGCAGATCGTCTGCGAGATGGACCGCCGCTGCCGCGCCGACCTGGCCAAAGCCTTCCCCGGCGACCAGGGCAAGATCGACTATATGGCGATCATCGGCGACAACCAGGTCCGCACCGCCAACATCTGCGCCTACACCTGCCACGCCATCAACGGCGTTTCCAAGCTGCACAGTGAGATCATCAAGGACAGCGTTTTCCATGATTACTTCCTGTACAAGCCGCAGGCATTCAAGAACGTCACGAACGGCATCGCCTACCGCCGCTGGCTGCTCTGCTCCAACCCGGGCCTGACCCATCTGCTGGAGGAGACCATCGGTGACGGCTTCAAGACCGACGCCTCCGAGCTGAAGAAGCTGGAGAAGTTCGTGGACGACAAGACCGTGCAGGCTGCCGCCGCCAAGGTCAAGCGTGAGAACAAGGCCAACTTTGCCAACTACCTGCAGAAGGCCACCGGCCAGGTCATTGACCCCGATTCTATCTTTGACTGCCAGGTCAAGCGTATGCACGAGTACAAGCGCCAGCACCTGAACGCGCTGAACATCGCTGCCGAGTACCTGTACCTGAAGAACAACCCCAACGCCGAGTTCACCCCCAAGACCTACATCTTCGGCGCGAAGGCCGCCCCCGGCTACTACATGGCCAAGCAGATGATCCGCATGATCTGCAAGCTGGGCAAGCTGATCGACGAGGATCCCGCTGTCCGCGGCAAGCTGCGCATCGTCTACCTCGAAGACTACTGCGTCAGCCTGTCCGAGCGCCTGATGCCCGCCTCCGAGGTCTCTGAGCAGATCTCTCTGGCCGGCACCGAGGCATCCGGCACCGGCAACATGAAGTTCATGCTGAACGGCGCGATCACGCTGGGCACGCTGGACGGCGCGAACGTTGAGATCGCCGACGCTGCCGGCCATGAGAACGAGATCATCTTCGGTATGCTGACCCCCGAGGTCAACGCGCTGAAGGGCATGGGCTACCACCCGAACGCCTTCATCAACGGCGACAACACCGCGATGGCAGTTCTGGACTTCCTGGAGAAGGGCTGGAACGGCGAGAACTTCAACGAGGTCACCAGCAACCTGCGCAACTCCGACCCGTACATGGTCATGGCGGACTTCAAGGACTACCGCCGTGCCCAGCACGACCTGCAGGAGCTGTACCGCGACAAGCAGAAGTGGAACCACATGAGCCTGAAGAACATCTCCAACGCAGGCATCTTCAGCGCAGACCGTTCCATCATGGACTATGCGCGTGACATCTGGGGCGCTACTCCCGTCAAATAATCTGGTTATCTGATTTTTGCCGTGCCCTGTTTGGGGCACGGCTTTTTTGTGCAGGCTTCCCCATCGGGGGAAGCTGTCACCGAAGGTGACTGATGAGGGCCAAGTCTGCCCTGCCGCCCTTTTGCCGGGCCATAGCGGCAGACTCTCCCCTCATCTGGCCCTCCGGGCCACCTTCTCCCCCAGGGGAGAAGGCTTTACGCTAACGTAAAGGGGAGACTTCCATGTCCCACACATTCTACAACAGCCTCGACCTCACCTGCAAATCCCCGTTCGGGGCGGTGAAGGCCGGTCAGCCTGTGACCTTCAACCTGACCGTGCCGGAGGACCTCGGCTACGTTGACCCGCATCTGGTGCTGACGAAAGACCGCGAGGACCCCGTCCACTACCGCATGGAGTTCACGGGCCAGACACCCAAGGTCAACCACTTCGCGCTGACCGTCACGCCGACGACCTCGGGGCTGTACTTTTATCACTTTGACCTCTACACCGACTTCCGCCGCATCTACCGCACGCCGGGCGGTGAGGGTGTGCTCAGCTGGACTGACGGTCAGGACTGGCAGCTGACGGTCTACGAGCCGGACTTCAAGACGCCCGACTGGCTGAAAAACGGCACGATGTATCAGATTTTCCCGGACCGCTTCTGCGAGGGAAAGCCCAACAAAGCGATGCCGTTTGCAGACCGCATCTACCGCGCCGACAAGATCGGCGAGCCATATTTCTGGCCCACCGAGCAGAGCGAGGGCTACCTGAACATGGACTATTACGGCGGCGACTTCGCGGGAATCCAACAAAAGCTGCCGTACCTGCGCGATTTAGGCGTGACCTGCATCTACCTGAACCCGATTTTTGAGGCCCACGCCAACCACCGCTACAACACGGCGGACTACCTCAAGGCCGACCCGCTGCTTGGCACGAACGAGGAGTTCAGCGCCCTGTGCGCCGCTGCCGCCAAGGAGGGCATCCGCATCATCCTGGACGGCGTGTTCAGCCACACGGGGTCGGATTCCCGCTACTTCAACCGCGAGGGCCGATACGGCCCGGGCGGCGCGTACCGGGACCGCAGCTCTCCCTACCGCAGCTGGTACGACTTTGACTCGGGCTATCCCTGCGGCTACCGCAGCTGGTGGGGCTTTGAGACGCTGCCCGAGGTGCAGGAGGAATCCCCCTCCTACGTGGAATTTATCTGCGGCAAGGGCGGCGTCATCGACACCTGGCTGAATCTGGGCGCGTCCGGCTTCCGGCTGGACGTAGCCGACGAGCTGCCCGACGATTTTATTGAAAAAATTCGCGCTGCCGTCAAATCCCACGGCGAGGACAAGCTGCTGCTGGGCGAAGTGTGGGAAGATGCGACGACGAAGGAGGCCTTTGGCCGCCGCCGCACCTACCTGCGCGGGCACGGTCTGGACGCCGTGATGAACTACCCGTTCCGCAGCGCCACGCTGGATTACCTGCACGGCGCGGACGTCACCGCCGTGGCCGACGCTCTGATGCAGATCTGCGAGCACTACCCTGCCCCGGCGCTGAACTGTGCGATGAATTTCCTGTCCACCCACGACACCGAGCGCGCCATCACGGCGATTGCGGGCGAGCCCTGCAACGGCCACGACCGCTACTGGCAGAGCAAGCGGGTCATTCCCTCCGGTCAGATGGACGAAGCCATCCGCAGGGAACTGCTGGGCTACGCGATGATCTTCACGCTGCCCGGCGTGCCCTGCGTCTACTACGGCGACGAGATCGCCATGCAGGGCTACCGCGACCCGTTCAACCGTGCGTTCTTTGACTGGAACTCCACCGAGCAGCGGCTGCGCGGCCCGATCAAGACACTGGCCGCCCTGCGCCGCAGCTGCGACGCCTTTGACGGCGGGCGGCTCGAGATCGTCCGTGCCGAGGGGGATATTCTCCACTACCGCCGCGTCGGCATTGTCCAGACGGCGGAGATCATCCTGAACCGCGGCCCGCATCTGATTGCCGAGGAAGCCTTCGGCAAGAACACCGAGGTCAACCCCGGCGGCTTCACCGTACTGGTCGAGGACAACCACCCGGAGCATGTGGGGTATTTTTCTGTCTACTAATCCGGGGACGGGTGCCTCCCTTGCCCCTCTCGGCCACACCCATTTATAGCAGTCTGTAGGGGCCGGGCATGCCCGGCCCGCAGCCTTACGCTAACACCCTTTTCCGCTTTACACCCCTTTTCACCCCGCATCGTAGGGAGGGGTCTTGACCCCTCCGCGGGGCGTCGGGGACGCCGCCCCCTACAAATTTGCCGCAAACCTTCTGGCTGCTTGCAGGGGAGGGATTCATCCCTCCCGTCTCCCTCATCCCCGCATCCCTCAAAAGTTTCTCTTGCAAAATCCCCTTTTCCGCGTTATAATACCCTCAAGGTAAAAGGGAGTAAGGGACGCGCCCCTGCCGCGCGCCGTATCGCTTCGTCACCACGGGTGGCCTGCCGCCCCGGGGCATACTGTGAACACTGAGACTTTTGCTGCAGACTTTTTCTGCGGCAGGGGTCTTTTTTTGTACCCTGCCGCCCACAAACGGGAGGTATCATACATGCAATTTCTGCAAACCTTCGCCGGGCTGTTCGCCAACTTCGGCAATCTCACATGGCAGATGGTTGTCATGTGGGTCATTGGCGGCCTGCTGATTTACCTGGCCATCGCCAAAAAGATGGAGCCGAGTCTCTTGCTGCCTATGGGCTTCGGCGCGATCCTTGTCAATCTGCCGCTGTCCGGGGCCATCACGCAGGGGACTACCGTCGGCCCCATCAGCGCACTTTTTGACGCCGGTATGTCTAATGAGCTGTTCCCGCTGCTGCTTTTCATCGGCATCGGCGCCATGATCGACTTCGGCCCGCTGCTGGAAAAGCCGTGGCTCATGCTGTTCGGTGCGGCGGCGCAGTTCGGCATTTTTGTCACACTCGTGCTGGCGGGGCTGTTCTTTGACCTGCCCGACGCGGCATCCATCGCGGTCATCGGCGCGGCGGACGGCCCGACGGCTATCTTCGTGGCGAACACCCTGGGCAGCAAATACCTGGGTGCCATCATGGTCGCGGCGTACAGCTACATGGCGCTTGTGCCCATCGTGCAGCCGCCGGTCATCCGCCTGTGCACGACCAAAAAAGAGCGGCTGATTCGGATGCCGTACCAGAAGGGCAGCGTCAGCAAAACCACCAAAATTTTGTTCCCGATTGTGGTCACTATGCTGGCCGGGCTTGTCGCGCCCGCCAGTGTGGCGCTGGTCGGCTTCCTCATGTTCGGCAACCTGCTGCGCGAGTGCGGCGTGCTGAACGCCCTGTCCGAGACCG
>OICY01000456.1_pt1 | contig 16254 bp, 15 predicted proteins | sample 1581441 | NCBI WGS metagenome assembly OICY01 (sample SAMEA3882514, study PRJEB24775) | human gut metagenome | biome: human-associated habitat; feature: intestine environment; material: feces | place: Netherlands | collected 2009/2010 | reverse complement strand
AATCCGTAGGCATCAAAGTCGGGGGCTTTTGACCCTGACATCTTTATATATGAGGTGACAAATTATTATGAATAAAAAATCTGTATTGGTAACTGGTTCTTCCCGCGGTATCGGAAGAGCCTGTGCGATTGCTTTTGCAAAAGCCGGATATCATGTATTTATCAACTGCCGTCAAAATATCGCCCTTCTTCATTCTTTACAGGATGAGATTCTTTCCTGTGGCGGTACCTGTACCCTTCTTCCCGGAGATGTCGGTGATCCGTCCCAGGTAAAATCTATGTTCTGTCAGATTGAAAAAGAAACCGGCGGTATCGACATTCTGGTCAATAACGCCGGCATTGCCTGGTTTGGTCTGCTTACCGATATGACAGACGAAGACTGGTCTTCTCTTCTTCAGACGAATCTTTCTTCCGTCTTCTATTGCTGCCGTGCCGCCATTCCACATATGGTCTCTGTGAAATGTGGACGGATCATCAACATTTCTTCCATGTGGGGAACTGCCGGTGCTTCCTGCGAAGCTGCCTATTCCGCAACCAAATCCGGCATTCATGGTCTGACAAAGGCTCTTGCCAAAGAACTTGCTCCCAGTAATATCCAGGTCAATGTCATCGCCTGCGGTGTCATTGATACGGAAATGAATGCACGGCTGAACGAAGAAGAACGTGCCGCCCTTGCAGAGGAAATCCCTTCCGGCAGATTTTCATCCCCGGAAGAAGTCGCTGAACTGGTTCTGCTCCTTTGCAGTTCCCCGTCCTATATGACCGGGCAGATCATCGGAATGGATGGCGGCTTTATCTGATAAAGCTGTCATTCATTTTCACCGCTCCGGTCATTTTTACAAAATGTATTTCATTTAAAGTTTCCCGTAAACATCCTGCGGAACATACGCTTTGATCTGAATCCCTTCCGGCAGATACTCTTCTGACAGAAGCTGTCCTTTGCTCCGGATCATCTGTATCTTACCGGCATCTGCAAAAGGATACAGACGTTCCACATAGATCTGATCCCGTCGGATGATCTCCAGCAATGCTGCCTTCAGTTTGTCCAGCCCCTGTCCGGTCTTAGCCGATGTGGCAATCGAGTAATCTGCCTGAAAATCTTTATGACTTTCTTCTTTTTCCAGCCGATCCTGCTTATTGAACAGTGTGATCACCGGTTTTCCTTCCGCTCCCATCTGACGTAATGTATCATAGACCACATACATCTGCTCGTCCATCCTCGGATTCGATACATCTACAACGTGGATAATGATATCGGCATATTTTGCCTCTTCCAGTGTACTTTTAAAAGCTTCTATAAGATGATGTGGGAGCTTTCTGATAAATCCGACCGTGTCCGTCAGAAGAATCTCCTGCGTACCGTCAAGCTGCAAAGCTCTTGTCGTTGTATCCAGCGTAGAAAAAAGCATGGCATCTTCTAAAATCCCTGCATTTGTCAACGCATTTTCAATACTGCTTTTTCCTGCTGACGTATATCCTACCAGTGCTGCCACTTTCATTCCTGACTGATTCCGCTGACTGCGGAGCAATTCTCTGTGCCGCTCCACATCTGCCAGTTCTTTTTTCAGACGACTGATCCGCTCCCGGATAAGACGGCGATCCATTTCCAGCTTTTTTTCTCCCGGACCTCTTGTACCGATTCCGCCGCCCAGTCTTGACAGTGATCTTCCCAGTCCCGACAGACGGGATGCCCGGTATCTGAGCTGAGCCAGTTCTACCTGGATCTTTCCCTCTCCCGATACAGCTCTTGCGGCAAAAATATCCAGGATCAGAAGCGTTCTGTCCAGTACTTTGCAATCCAGTTCTTCTTCCAGATTGCCAAGCTGGGTACTGCTCAGTTCATCATCACAGATGATCCCTGTTGCCTCAGTTTCCCACAACAGTTCTTTTAATTCGATCAGTTTTCCACGCCCGATATAGGTTGCCGGGTGTACGCACTCCCTGGTCTGGATCAGTCTGCCAGTCACCTCAGCCCCTGCTGTAGCCGCAAGCTCTGCCAGTTCATCCAATGACCGTTCTGCAGTCTCACCGCCTTCTGTATCCACGCCCACCAGGATGACGCGTTCTCTGATATCATCCATATTATACATCTGCATTTTACCTCGTCTGCAAAAATTCTGCTTCTTTCGCTACTGATTCATCCTCTGGATAAGCCGCCTGATATTCTGACATTTTTTCTTTTGCCATTTCCCAGTCTGCGGTCTTTTCCAGACAGATGATCTCATTATATTTCATCTCCTGAAGCAACGTCTCCTGCTTCTTATCTTCCTGCTTCTTATTTCCCTGCTTTTCTTCTGCCAGTGCGATTCCCTCCTGGATATACTCCAGGGCTTTTGCATAATCCTCCTTGCAAAGAGCTGACGTTCCGGCAAGATTACACAGCTCTGCCGTCTTTACTGTCCCATTATCAAAAGCCTTTTCCAGCATCTCCAGTGCCTGATCATACTGCTTCTGCTCATAGTATGTCATTCCAAGTCCACAATATCCTTCTGCTGCTTCTTCTTTATCATCACTTCCTGCTGCCTCTTCAAAAGCAGCGATCGCAGTATCATAATCTCCCTGCTCCAATGCCTCTGTTCCATCTTTTACTGTATTTCCGCATCCTGCCATCATGCACATTGCACTGACAGCCATCACTAATACCATTCTCTTCTTTTTCATTTTCTGCTCTCCCGTTAAAATTAAACAAAAAACCGGATACAGGAAATGTACCTGAGCAAATCATCTTCCCCTATCCGGTTTCTCTCCTTATTCAGTTTTTATTTCGGCTTTTATAAAGCACTAATCTTTTCTGCTGACTTTTTCAGCCTTTTTGATCTTCTTTTTTAGGGTCTTCTGCTGCAGACTCCGCTGACATCAGCTTCTGTTCTTCTCTGCTTCCGATTACATCCCGGCAGACTCCTTCCAGCCGTTCCCGATCTGATTCTTTTAAAATGCACTCCTGGATTGCTTCATTCAACTGAAGCATCTTCTCATCCAGCTCTGAAACCATCTTCGCACACTCTCTTAAATCACGGCTTATGTAATCCGGTGCATTTCCCTCGAACTTATAATAAATCTTATGCTCCAGGCTTGCCCAGAAATCCATGGCGATCGTACGGATCTGAATCTCTACCTTAGTATCCACAACGCTGTCAGAAAGAAAAATAGGTACGGATACCAGCATATGGTAGCTCTTATATCCACTTTCTTTTGGATTCTTAATATAATCTTTGATCGACAATACTTTCAGATCGCTTTGATTACCGATCATCTCCGCCAGCCGGTAAATATCTGATGTAAAGGAACAGATCAGGCGGACCCCTGCGATATCATTGATATATTTTACCATATTCTCGATTGATATCTCGTAGCCGTATCTGCGTAACTTCTTTACAATACTTTCCGGTGTCTTGATCCTAGTCTTAATATGTTCAATCGGGTTGTATTTATGCACATGTTGGAATTCATCGTTCAGTATCTCCAGCTTTGTCCCCCCTTCTTTTAACGCTGAATTATACAGGAACATGATCGTCTTCCAACTGTCGACATCCTCATAGTTCTTCATCGTATTTTCCATATAAATGTTCTCTCTCCTCTCTTCGCGAAGAGTTAAACCAGCACTGTTAATATTATACCATAAGCTGTACTAATATGTCATATTTTTCACATTTATTTAAGAAAGATTATGCATTTATAAACTACAAAAGAAGCCGTCATCCGACAGCTTCTCTCTATATCTTTTATAATTTCTACTTTTAGAATTCAATTCCTTCTCTTGCCATTACCTTACGGTCATATGGGTGCTTCACCTTCATCATCATCGTTGCATAATCTGCAAGATCCAACATATCCTGCGATACTTCATGCCCTGTTAAGATAACCTCCAGTCCACGCGGTTTATGCTCCAGAAAACTTCTGATCTTCTCCTCACTTAAGACATTCAGATGGATCGCACATAATGCTTCATCCAGCACCAGTACATCAAAATTCGTACAGAACTTCACGATCTCATCCAATGCTTTGTTGTTATAATGACGCAGCTCTGCTTTCTCATCCCCGTTCATCCGGCTTACGAATTTCACCTGATCACGCCCCGGAAGACAGGTGATCCCCGGTACTGCTTCCAGAATCTTTCTTTCATTCGATGAATTGTCCTTCAGGAACTGGAAGAAGAGCACCTGAAGTCCATATCCGGCGGCTCTGACTGCCTGGCCGACTGCTGCTGTTGTCTTTCCTTTGCCATCTCCGTAATACATATGAATTCTTCCTGTGCCCATCATAACATTCTACCTGCTTTCTCCTAAAAATCTATGTAAAAATTGAACTCATTTTTATTCTATTGGACATTATAATCGTTTAAGCCTGAAATGTAAATGCCTGGAAATCTACTAGCCGCAGTTTTCCAGGCACTCTTTACATTATATTATGAAGTTTTATTTTATCCTGTCATTTTTCGTACATGTTTTTTACACACGATAATTTAAATATAACACTTTAAAATTCCAGCTTCATATCTCCCATCTTGATCCAGTCTTTCTTTCTCATGAATTCTGAAACACCAAGTGTCACAACTGCCGGAAGCACAATCTGGATCAGCAAGATCTTGATCAGCACCATTTGTGCAGACTCTGTCTGGATCATCGTCTGCCATGTCATGATCTGTCCCACTAATCCTGCCGTTCCCATACCGGAACCGGTCGCATTGTTCGTCATATGGAGTACCATTGTTCCCACCGGTCCGAGGATTGCACTCGATATAATCGCCGGAAGCCAGATTACCGGCTTCTTCACAATATTCGGAACCTGCAGCATCGAAGTTCCGATTCCCTGTGCCAAAAGTCCTCCGACTTTATTTTCACGGTAACTTGCCACGGCAAATCCTACCATATTACAGCAGCATCCAACCGTTGCCGCACCTGCTGCCAGACCGGACAGATTCAGGATTACACCAAGTGCTGCTGAACTGATCGGCAGTGTCAGGATCATTCCCATCAGTACAGATACGATAATTCCCATCAGGAACGGCTGCTGTTCTGTTCCCCAGTTGATCAGTGAACCAAGCCAGCTCATGAATCCCGAGATCGGTGGTCCGATCAGGAATCCTACCAGACATCCACTTCCAATCGTCACAACCGGAGTCACCAGGATATCTACCTTCGTCTTTCCGGATACCATATGACCGAAGAAAATACCTACATATGCGGCAATAAATGCCCCCAGCGGTTCTCCCGGTCCGGCAAATACCATGGCTCCGTCTACGAATACCTTTCCTGCCAGAATACTGCTTGCAAATGCCCCTGCCATTCCGGCGGTTGCTGCCGATACGACTACCAACGGTGCTTCTTTGAACTTATAGACTACTGCCACACCGATACCCGCTCCGGTAAGGGATGCTGCAAGTTTCCCTGCGATAAAGATCATCTCTCCAATATTTCCACCCATAAATGTTCCAATCTGCTGGATGATCGTGCCGATGATCAGTGTTGCGAACAGACCGTGCGCCATAGCACTTAAGCCTTCGATAAATATGCGGTCTAATGCTTTCTTTACTTTTTCCATCTTTCTCTCTCCTGTATCTCATTTCCTGTTATATTGACTTTGATGTTTATTACATATGTCTTGTCACTTGTCAAGAGTGTACCATACACATACTACAAAGGCAACCATTGTTTTTTTCGTGTCAATTTCCCGCCTTTACTTTACTTTTGATTCCTTGTATACTTGGAATATCGAATTGTAATATTTTTCAGATTATCCGGTCTGAAAATCCAAATATATACACGAACAGGAGGTTTTGCTATGTTCCGTTTATGGGGAAAAGAAATTAAGGACAATCATATGCTGCGTGACACCGTGATCTGCGATGATACGGACGACACCAGAACACACAAGATTTTTAATGCGCTGGATTCGATCTGTTATGAGTTCGATCTCAGCAAGCCAATCTGGCTGGATCATAATATTGATGAATTCAAGCGACACGATAAGACAAGATTCTATCAGGATAACTTTGTAGATTCGATTGATTTCGATTATCTGGAGATTCATATTATTGAAGAATAAAAAAATATAAAACAGAAAACACGCGATATACCATCCGGTCTATGATACTCCCAAACACTTTGTGGAGCGTCATAAGATTCCGATTGTATATCGCGCATTTTCTGTTTTTCAATTTTTACTCATTCCGGATCGCCGCCAGCGGACTTAACTTCATTGCCCGCTTCGCCGGGAAATATCCCGCAAGCACGCCGACCAGCACCGCAAATGCCATCGACAACAGTACAAGCCACCACGGGATATACGAGATACTACTGTCTGTGCCTGTAGACAATACCCCACTGCTTCCCACTACAACATTGATGACCGCCGACATCACAAAGCTTAGAATATTTCCGGCAATGCCTCCCAGCAGTCCAATGAATGCGGCCTCTAACAGGAACATTTCGCGGATATTCCTAAGGCTGCATCCCAGTACCTTCATTACACCGATTTCCTTCGTCCGTTCATAGATCGACATCATCATCGTGTTGGCAATTCCAATCGCCGCTACCAATAATGAGACAGCTCCGATTCCACCAAGTACTGCCTGCACGACTGCAAACTGGCTCTTCATACTGTCCAGATATTCCGCATTGGTCTCAACATTATATCCCATATTACGGATCACATCAGCCACTTCATTCACATGGTCCATATCATCTGCCTTCACCTTCAGCGATGTGTAATAGAATTCTTTCAACGGTTTTCCTGCTTTGGTCTGTGGCTGTCCCGGAATCACTCTTCCCGCATATTCTTTCCGAAGAATCTGCTTTAATGTCTCCAGATCACAATATACACTGTCATAGTTTGCAGAATAATCATCCAGACCGCCGCTTACAATACCGCTTGCCCTTACCACATACTTCTGCACGTTCTTTGGCTGTCCGGAGTTCGACTGTCCATCGCTTCCAGAACTATCGCTACTTTCTCCGAAAGCCGCGCTGTTATCCGTATCATAATTTTCTGTATCTGTGATCAAAAACATAGAATCTTTCATCAGATTAATATTCGGAGTTTCTCCGGTATCATAATACCCATTTCCACTTCCTTTTTCATAAAAATCCGTGATCACACCATTTCCAAATACAAGATCCAGTTTTCCTGTTTTTGGAAGCGTTCCTTCGCCAAGATCAATATTCTGCGCTTTTAATCCTTCCGGTGTCATGCCCTGTAATTGGACATTTGCGATATAAGATCCTTTCAGCAGAATTACGGATGTCTCATAAATTGGTGCTGCCTGCTTCACATGATTCAATTTGCTGATTGTTTCTACAAGCCGGTCATCAATTCTTTTTTCCGACTGCTCATCGGCTCCGGTGCTGTCTGACATCATGCCGTCACCGCCGTCTGTTCCCGTCACAATGATACTGGTCAGTCCCCCGGACTGCTCAACCTCCTGATAAAGGGATTGCTGCATGCCAAGTCCAAGTGAAATCATAACTACGATAGATGCTGTACCGATCAACACGCCAAGGACCGTCAGAAATGTACGAAGCTTTCTTCTCCGCAGACTATTGATGCTCATCCTCAGAAGATCGTTCCAGTTCATCCAGTAATTCCTCCTCTTCACTTTCTGCCAGTTGTTTCTTTTTGCGTTTCTTTAAGATTACGACTGCTGCCACGGCTGCAATGACCAGAACTACGATCACAACAGGAATCACCGGAAAGCTTTTCTGTGTCTCTTCTTCCGGAACATCTGCTGCCACCGCCTCATCATCCATTTTTTCCGTGACTTCCAGTGTCAGATCTTTCGTTGTCTTAGAAATATTGCCGGATTCATCTTCATAACTGAGCGTCATCGTCACTTTCGACGGACCGTCCGACACTTTCTTACCTTCCAGCATTGCATCGATCGAACCCGTAGCACCTGATTCTACATTTCCGATAAATACTTCTGATTTCTTAATATTCTTTCCTTCAAATGTTGCCTTTACATTATAGAGCTTGATTCTTCCCAGATTATACAGACTGCACATTACATTGGCCTCTTCACCGACTGCAATGCTCTGCGGACTGATCTCAAAATCACTGAATTCGAATCTTGCATCCTGTTTGACAGGAATGGAAATACTTGATGAACCCTCTACCTGTGTGGCATTCGGATCTTCGTATTTCATAGAAAGATCCATACTGTATGGTTTCTGTAACAGATCTGCCTTGGCATTCAGTTCGATGCTGATATCGGCTGTTCCGTTTGGAGCAATACTGTCCAGATAGATGGAGCTTGCGCCGGATGACGGTAAGAATGCCGGTGATGTAGACTGCTCGTCACTTCCCTCGGTCGGTGCTGCAAGGTCGAATAACATATTGCTGACTTTCATCTTAGATGTGTTCTTCAGATGGATCGTCAGTTTAAAATTGCTGCCCGCACGTACCTCTGCCGGATCAGTTGAAAATCCGGTAACGATCACACGTGGAACCGATCCATCTCCGGATGCTGCACTTCCATCTGAGCCGCCATCAGAAACGCCTCCGCTGTACACTGCATCACCGTTGCTGTAGCCTCCGGCATCCAGACTCTGATAAGATGCATCATAACCGCTGTCTGCACCTTTGCCATTATTATCTACATTGTTATCTGTATTTTTGTCATCTTTGTTATTTTTATTATCACTCTTCTGCTCCGGCTTTGCCGTAGTATTTACATAGAATTGTTTTTCAGCTTCTTCCTGTCCGTCCGCTGCGATTTTGAACTTTAATGTATAGCGGGATGTCGGAACATCTTCTCTCTGTGTGAAATCAAACGATACGTCTTCAGATTTTCCAATTTCTAATGTTCCTAAGTTCTTCTGATAGCTCTGCATCTCTGTCTTGAACGGCCAGACATCATTGTTATCCCCCAGATCCGGTGTCACCGTTACATTATTCATTCGATTATCCGAATGATTCGTTACGGTAAATGTCCAGGTCTTCTTTTCTCCGGCCTTGTAAGTCGGTACCTTATTGTCCTTCGACTCGATTGTGATTCCGGCAGATGCTGCCTGTACTATCTGTGGGCGCAGCATGGTTGTCATCATGATTACTGCCAGAAAGGCAACAACGATCCTTTTCAAGTAATTATCTCCTGCTTCTTTTTTTATTGCTCTTTGCATGTTTTCCTCCTTCTTTTCTTCCTTTTCTTTTTCTATTTTTATCTGTTTTTATTTTCTGCCAGCCATTGCTCTATTGTTTTATTTTATCGTCTCTTTTTGTCATCTCTTCGCGTTGCTCTGTTTTCCTGTTATCTTCTATCTTCAGGATTTTCCCATCCCGGATATGGAATACACGATCCGCATAAGTTGCCAGATGATCGTCATGTGTTACCATGACCAGTGTCTTCTTCTGCTCTCTGACTACCCGCTGCATCAGTTCCATCACTTCTTCTGAGGTATGCGAGTCCAGATTTCCGGTTGGCTCATCGGCAAATATAATATCCGGATCGACCACCAGCGCCCTGGCTACGCCGACTCTCTGCTGCTGTCCTCCCGACATCTGGTTCGGCAGATGCTTCTTATGCTTTCCAAGCTTCACCAGATCTAACATTGCATTGGCCTTTTTCATCCTGACATCTCTTGGAACCCTACGGAAACTTAATGGCAATGCTACATTTTCCACCGCATTCAGTGTTCCCATCAGATGAAATGACTGAAAGATGAATCCGACATGATCCCGCCGGAATGTAACGAGCTGTTCTTCATTTAATTTTTCAATATGTTTTCCGGCAATGCTGACTTCTCCTTTGGTCGGTTTTTCCAGACCCGCCAGCATATTCAGTAATGTCGATTTACCGGAACCGGATGTTCCTACGATCGCACAGAATTCACCTTCATATATCTCAAAATTCACACCATCCAGTGCCCGCACAATTTCGTCACCGACACGGTACAGCTTGTATAGATTCTTTACTTCAATTACCTTTTTCATAATCCTCCCCTCTGTCTTTTTCAGACTTTTTACAGTATAAATTTACATTACTATAAAAATATAAAGACTTCTTCCATGAAATTATGAAGATTTTATGAAGATTAACCATCCGTCAGATAACACTTCTTTTTTATCTATTCTTCTTTTATCGTGCCGTATCGCATTTTGTACAATTTTCCCTTATATTCTTCGTGCATAATTTTTCAAAAGTGGTATAATTGGTAGGACAATTTCTACTAAAGATACGTGGACACACTTTTTGTCCACCAGAATATTGGGAGGAAAAAATGAAATTTGTAAAACAATTCATGATTATTCTGGCGATATCTTTCGTCGGAGAAGCATTGCACTCTTTACTGCCGCTCCCGGTTCCTGCCAGCATCTATGGTCTTGTCCTAATGCTGATCGGATTACAAACCGGCATACTTCCGCTCAGTGCGGTGAATGAAGCCGGCGGATTTCTGATTGAGATTATGCCGATGCTGTTCATTCCTGCAGGAGTCGGGCTTATGGTTTCCTGGGGCGCATTGAAACCCGTGATTCTTCCGATCAGTATTATCATCGTCGTTACAACAATTCTCGTCATGGGCGTCAGCGGACGGATAGCACAGTTTATACTAAAAAGAGAGGATAAGAAACATGAGTAAAATATTACAGGATTCCACATTTTTCTGTCTGGCGATCAGCCTGATCGGATATGAGATTGGTATCATTCTCAGACAAAAAACGAAACTTGCGCTTTGTAATCCACTGCTGATCTCCATTGTATTTGTTATTATTATTTTGAAAGTTACCAATATTAAATATGAAGTGTATGAGGACGGCTCGCAGTTACTCAGCTATCTGCTGACACCTTCTACGGTCTGCCTTGCAATTCCTCTGTATCAGCAGATGGGACTGCTAAAGAAGAACATGAAAGCAATTCTTGCCGGAATTCTCTCCGGAGTCTTCACAAGTCTTGCCGGCGTGTGGGTCTTCTCAACATTATTTCATCTGGATAAGCAGATCTATGCAACGTTACTTCCGAAGTCGATTACAACAGCAATCGGAATGGGTATTTCGGAAGAGCTTGGCGGAATCGTTACCATTACAGTAGCCGCCATCATTATCACCGGTATCATCGGAAATATGTTTGGTGATGTAATCTGCAGACTGTGCGGAATCAGACATCCTATCGCAACGGGACTTGCGATCGGTACCGCAACGCATGCCATGGGAACTGCAAAAGCTATGGAAATCGGTGAGATCGAAGGTGCCATGAGCAGTCTTTCTATTGCGGTTGCCGGACTTATAACGGTTGTCGGATCAACTATTTTCTATCAATTATATTAAAAATATGAATCAGACATATGGAGGTAAATGATTATGGAAAAAACAATTATCTGCATCGGACGTGAATATGGAAGCGGTGGACATGCCATCGGACAGATTCTGGCAAAACGCACCGGATATGAATTCTATGACAAAGACCGTTTCATCGCAATCGCAAAGGAACGCGGCTTCGAAGGTGAAGTCGAAGAATATCTGGAAGAGCAGCCGATGAACAGCTTACTGTATTCTATCGCTCTTAACTACTCCAGACCGAAGAAAAAACCTTTCCCTTTTGAATTGGTAGAAGAACTGGCTGCCGAAAAGCCCTGCATCATTATCGGACGTTGCGCCGGTTATCTGACACACGGACAGGACAATGCATTCAGCGTATTCGTTCATGCGGATATGGAGAAACGTATCGCAACCGTTATGGCACGCGATCATATCAATACTCGATTAAAGGCCAAACGCAAGATTGAAGAGATTGACGAGAAGCGCAGTGCTTTCCGTAAAGAATTCACAGGGCAAGAGTGGGGACAGTCAAAATATTATAATCTGTCTGTTGATACCACACATCTGACTTTTGATCAGGCTGCGGATCTGATTCTTTATTATAAGAAACTTGCGGAAGAATCACATGAATAGACACGAATCTGCAAATCTAACTTTATAAATTTCTTTATGAATCAGACTTTCTGTGCTAAAATTTTTGTGACAAGAACTTTGGCACAGAATTTTTATACCCAATATGCAAGAAAAGCTGCCAGTGGTAAGTTTTCTGTATTACCATTTATCATAAAGATACGGATTTGACATAAGGAGGATTTGACATGATCAAGGTCATTGGTCTTAATATCAAAGTATTAAAAAAAGAGCCTTTCTCCGGCTCTCATCAGGGGATGCGCTTCTTCATGCGTGCAGAAGATGATACACTGCATGTATGGGTATATCCGGAACCGTGGTGTTTCGAGAAGACTTCCGATGATATGAAGACAGCAAAAGATTTTCCATTTACCCAGGAGGGATTGGATGATTCAATGGAATGGATCAGCCAGGAATTCGAAAATCGGAAGGATTACTGGATGCAGATGGAGAAGGATAAGATGAAGATGATATTGCAGGGGCGCGGGGATTCGTAGATGGGACGCCGCTGCGGCTGGGATCTTATGAATCCCGCCATAAATACTTAAGCTCGCTACGCTCGCGTAAGATTTCTTTTTATATTTGTTTTACCTTTGCGAATATGTATTTCAGGTATTTGTGTTCTTCATTCGGATCGATGACGTTTACAATACTCAGGCTGTAGATGTCGGAATCGAATTGTTTTGATTCTTTTTTCATAAGGTCTTTGATTTCCCGGTATGTATCTCTGATATCGCCGTCACTCTCCCGGCAGACTGCTGCCAGATATTCACCTGGTTCCATTTCCACGATATCTTCTTTATTCCTGCATCCTTCTTCTGTAAAACTAAATACATTTTTATAGGTATAATTTTCTCTCAGAAATTGTTCTTTATCGATAGAAGCACCCATCGGAAATGCCTGAATACCTGGATTATCACAACGTTTCAGATGTCTGCGGATATCTTTTTCAATCTCGCCGGATGAGGTTGCCGGCTTTGATATTACTTCGGTAAATATAAAATACCACGAAACCCCAATCTCACGAATTACCGGATGTCCCTGATCTGCAATACGGATCTGATCCAGAATCTGTCTGGTTCCTGCAATGGTGCGAATCTTACGGTCCAGTTCCTGCCGCATAAGAAGCAGTTTGTCATACTGCTGTTCTACAAATTCATCGAATCTTATCTCTTCTCCGCCAAGCAGATATTCTTTGATATCTCCAACCGAACAATCCAGCCCCCGGAATGTCCGTATAAAATAATATGAACTGATCTGTGCATAACTATAGTAACGATAGCCATTGACCGGGTTCTTCTTCGGCACAAGAATTCCCTGTCGTTCATAATACCGTAAGGTATCTCTAGTGGTCTGGCACATCTTTGCAAATTCGCCTGCGGTGATACAATATTCGCCTTTTGCCTGCATAGCTTTCACTTCTTTCTTCTCTTAACTTTCTGCAATCAGCAATACTTTCTTTTATAAATCAATTTCTTTCTTGTTCTCTTGACATGGGGGTTACACCCAGTTTTATTCTATCACAGGATTTGCGGTATGACACTGCATTTTCCGCAACTCACTGAACTTAATCACTATTTAGTATTTTTTGAATTTTAGACGAAACGCAAATACCGTTAAAATTTCGGAAATACAGCATACACAATGGAGGTCTCTCATGAATATTTTAAAGAAAATATACTGCCGCATTTTTCAGACTTGTTTTCGTATCGCACTCCCTGTTCTTCCTTACAGAGAACCGGAACTGATCGACGGATTCAAACACGTCCCGGAAGTCCTGAAAAAACATCACATTTCCCATATCCTGCTCGTCACCGATCCGGGGGTCTACAAACTCGGGCTTACAAAACCTTTGGAAAAACAGCTTTTAAAATCTGAAATTTCATGTACAATATATAAAGATACAGTTGCAAATCCGACTTCTGCCAATATAGAAGAAGCCAAAGATCTTTATCTGGCACACGGATGTCAGGCTCTTCTGGCTTTCGGTGGCGGCTCTTCCATGGACTGTGCCAAAGCAGTCGGTGCAAGACTTGCCCGCCCGAACAAACCGCTGGCCAAGATGGAAGGTATCTTAAAGATCTGGCATAAGCTTCCACTTCTGATCGCAGTTCCGACAACTGCCGGAACCGGAAGTGAAACCACGCTTGCAGCTGTCATCACTGATGCAGATACACATCACAAATATGCAATTAACGATTTTAATCTGATTCCGGATTATGCGGTTCTGGAGCCGTCCGTTACGTATGGACTTCCGCCGCAGCTTACGGCAACTACGGGAATGGATGCGCTGACACATGCGATCGAGGCTTATATTGGTCGTTCAACTACGAAGCAGACCCGCGCCGCATCGATCGAAGCGATCCAGCTGATCTTCGATAACCTACAGACTGCATATAAAAATGGAAATGATAAAACTGCAAGACGTAACATGCTCCGCGCCTCTTATCTCGCCGGAACGGCATTTACCAAGAGTTATGTCGGATATGTACACGCTGTAGCTCACAGTCTCGGCGGATGCTACGGTATCCCGCACGGACTTGCCAATTCCGTACTCCTTCCGATCGTACTGAAAGCGTATGGAACTGCTGCACATAAGAAACTGGCCAGACTTGCACGGATCACCGGCATTTCTGATTCGAAACTTGATGCAGTTGCAGCCGAAGAATTCATCAACCACATCCGCAGCATGAACATTTCCATGAATATCCCGGAGACCCTGGACGGTATCCGTAATGAAGATATTCCAAAGCTTGCCTGTTATGCGGACAAAGAAGCCAACCCGCTCTACCCGGTACCTGCGTTATGGGGCCCTGAGAAACTGGAACAGATGTATCATCTTGTACAGGAGGTAAGTGAACATGACAGAAACAGAAATTCAGAACATCCTGGAAAAGCAGCATAAATTTTTCCAGACAGGCCAGACACTGCCTGTAAATTATCGTATAGAACAACTCAAAAAATTAAAAGATTCCATCATCCGGCATGAACCAGATCTGAACCTTGCCTTAAAAGCCGACCTCGGAAAAAGCGAGACTGAAAGCTATATGTGTGAGGTAGGACTCACTCTTTCAGAACTTAGCTGGATGTTGAAGCACATCAAGAAACTGACGAAGGAGAAATGGGTTCCGACGCCATTGGCACAGTTTGCCGCCAAAAGCTTCCGCTCGCCTTCGCCTTACGGAACAGTTCTTATCATGAGTCCTTGGAACTACCCGGTTCTTCTGACACTGGAACCACTGATTGACGCACTGGCAGCCGGCAATACCGCTGTTGTTAAACCAAGCGCCTATGCACCAGCCACCAGCCGTGTCATGCAGGAGATCATCGAAGAATGCTTCTCCGAAGAATATGTTTCTGTCATAACCGGCGGACGTGCGGAAAATCAGGCTCTTTTGAACCAGCGTTTTGATAAGATCTTCTTCACCGGCGGAAAGACGGTCGGGCGCGAAGTCTTAAGACATGCAGCCGAATACCTAACACCGGTCACACTGGAGCTTGGTGGCAAAAGCCCATGTATCGTGGATTCCACAGCCAAGATTCCACTTGCCGCAAGACGTATCGTTTTTGGAAAATACTTAAACTGCGGACAGACCTGTGTTGCTCCGGATTATATCCTCTGCGACAAAGCCATTCGTGACCAGTTGATCGATGCAATCAAATCCGAGATCCGCCGTCAGTTCGGCAAACACCCGTTGGAAAATCCAAGTTACGGTAAAATTATCAACCGGAAACATTTCCAGCGTCTGCAGGGACTGATCGATTCATCGAAAGTAATAATCGGCGGGCAGTCCGATGCCAAGATTTTACGCATCGCACCTACCGTTATGAAAAATGTCACCTGGGATGATGCCATTATGGGCGAAGAAATCTTCGGACCGATTCTTCCAATTCTGACTTACGAATCACTGGATGAAGCCATCCAGACCGTGGAATCCCATCCACATCCGCTGGCACTGTATTTCTTCAGTGAAGACAAAGCTGCTCAGAAGAAAGTCCTTGACCGCTGTCACTTCGGCGGTGGCTGTATCAACGATACCATCATCCATCTTGCCACCAGCGCCATGCCGTTCGGTGGTGTCGGCGAAAGCGGCATGGGCGGATATCACGGACAGGCCGGATTTGATGAGTTTACACATTACAGAAGTATTGTGGATAAGAAGACGTGGATGGATCTGCCGGTGCGGTATCAGAGGTATAATAAGTTTAAGAGGAAGATGCTGCGGATGTTTTTAAAATAATTTTCTATTTAATGCATCATGGCGGCTGTCACCGACCGGAATAAAACTACAAAGTCCCAACCATGAGTCCGTATGCACAGGCTGGGACCTTGTAGTTTTATTCCTGAGGTTTCGCATGCCATAATAATTAAACA
>OICY01000426.1_pt1 | contig 16975 bp, 15 predicted proteins | sample 1581441 | NCBI WGS metagenome assembly OICY01 (sample SAMEA3882514, study PRJEB24775) | human gut metagenome | biome: human-associated habitat; feature: intestine environment; material: feces | place: Netherlands | collected 2009/2010 | reverse complement strand
GTTTTTTGCATAATAGGGCGAAAAACGTATAGGAAGTAACTACCGATAGAAGCGCTCGTGCATGAGGGGCAGGTCGCCCGTACTTTCCTTGCTGCCGTCCACCACCGCAAAACGACCGCTAAGGTATGGATACGCCCGGATGCGTGGCGTTTGACACCCCTATAGCGCAGTGATAGAGTTCATCTTCGCGTCTCGTATGAGTCGCTTTGTTTTTGCGTGCGTAACTGCAGAACGCACACAAAACGAACGTTGGCATGAAGAGTAACGAAAAGGAGTTGAGTCTTGCCTACTATCAATCAGTTGGTCCGCAAGGGCCGCCAGAAGTCGGTGGAAAAGAAGAAGACCCCGGCACTCAAAGGTAACCCCCAAAAGCGTGGCGTTTGCACCCGTGTTTACACCACCACCCCTAAGAAGCCGAATTCAGCACTGCGTAAGGTCTGCCGTGTGCGCCTCGTGAATGGCATGGAAGTCACCGCATACATTCCGGGCATCGGTCACAACCTCCAGGAGCACTCCATGGTGCTCATCCGTGGCGGTCGTGTTAAGGACCTTCCTGGTGTACGTTACCACATCATCCGCGGCACGCTTGACGCGCAGGGTGTTGCAAAGCGTATGCAGGCTCGTTCCAAGTACGGCGCTAAGAGACCGAAGGCCGGCGCTGCAAAGAAGTAATTTCTTTAAAGAGCCAAATTTAATCGTTACACAATGAACTTTTGACCGGAAAAGCGAAATTCGCTTTAAGGGTATTTATAATAGATAAGCTACTGATTATCGTGCGTAAATACCTTTTCTTAGCCGGCGGGAGCTTGTGCTTTCGAGTACCGATGAATTCATACTATTATGTGAAGGAGGGAAGACTATGCCAAGAAGAGGCAATGTAGCAAAACGCGATGTTTTGCCGGATCCTATGTATAATTCCAAACTGGTCACACGCCTGATTAACAACATCATGTATGATGGTAAGAAGGGCGTAGCTCAGAAGATCGTTTACGAAGCATTCGAGATCGTCGAAGAGAAGACGGGCAAGAACGCTCTGGAGGTTTTCGAGCAGGCTATGGAGAACGTAATGCCGAGCCTGGAGGTTAAGGCACGCCGTGTTGGCGGTGCGAACTATCAGGTTCCGATCGAGGTTCGTCCGGAGAGACGTCAGACCCTGGGTCTGCGCTGGATGGCGAGCTATTCCAGACTTCGTTCTGAAAAGACGATGAAGGAGAGACTGGCCGGAGAGATCCTTGACGCTCTGAACGGCGCCGGCGGCGCTGCTAAGAAGCGTGACGATACGCATAAGATGGCAGAAGCCAACAAGGCTTTCGCACATTACAGATGGTAATTTACCTGTAAACGTATTAAGGAGGATTATATGGCCCGTCAGGTACCACTTGAATTTACAAGAAATATCGGCATCATGGCGCACATCGATGCCGGTAAAACAACAACGACCGAGCGTATCCTTTATTACACAGGCGTCAACTACAAGATCGGCGAGACCCACGACGGTTCCGCTACGATGGACTGGATGGCACAGGAGCAGGAGAGAGGTATCACGATCACTTCCGCTGCTACGACGTGCTTCTGGCCGGACAGAAACGGTCACCAGAACCGTATCAACATCATCGACACCCCGGGTCACGTTGACTTCACTGTTGAGGTTCAGCGTTCTCTGCGTGTTCTGGACGGTTCCGTTACCGTTCTGGCCGCTAAGGGCGGTGTTGAGCCGCAGTCTGAGACCGTTTGGCGTCAGGCTGACGAGTACAAGGTTCCCCGCATGGTGTACGTCAACAAGATGGACACCATGGGTGCCGATTTCTACCGCTGCGTTCAGATGCTCCATGATCGTCTGCACGCCAACGGTGTGCCCATCCAGCTGCCCGTCGGTCAGGAGGATACCTTTAAGGGTATTATCGACCTGATCGATATGCAGGCTGACATCTACTATGATGACATGGGCAATGACGTCCGCGTTGAGCCTATCCCCGAGGATATGCAGGAGAAGGCTCAGGAGTACCATGACAAGCTGATCGAGGCTGTTGCCGAGACCGACGAAGAGCTCATGATGAAGTACCTGGACGGCGAAGAGCTGACCAAGGAAGAAATCAAGGCGGCTCTGCGTAAGGCTACCATCTCTAACGAGATCGTTCCCGTTGTCTGCGGCTCCTCCTACAAGAACCGCGGCGTTCAGAAGCTGCTGGATGCCATTGTTGACTACATGCCGGCTCCTACCGACGTTGCAGCCATCAAGGGCACCAACCCCGAGACCGGCGAGGAGGAGGATCGTATCTCCTCCGATGACCAGCCGTTCGCAGCTCTGGCCTTCAAGATCATGACTGACCCGTATGTCGGTAAGCTCTGCTTCTTCCGTGTGTACTCCGGTACGCTGGACGCAGGCACCACCGTCTACAACTCTGTCAAGGATAACAACGAGCGTATCGGCCGTATCCTGCAGATGCATGCCAACAACCGTAAGGACATCGACACCGTTTATGCGGGCGATATTGCGGCTGCTGTCGGTCTGAAGAATACCACCACCGGTGACACGCTGTGCGACGAGAAGCACCCCATCATTCTGGAGTCCATGAACTTCCCGGAGCCCGTTATCCGCGTTGCCATCGAGCCCAAGACCAAGGCCGGCTCTGAGAAGATGGGCATTGCGCTGGCAAAGCTCGCTGAAGAAGACCCGACCTTCCGCACCTGGACCGATGAGGAGACCGGCCAGACGATCATCGCCGGCATGGGCGAGCTCCATCTGGAGATCATCGTTGACCGTCTGCTCCGTGAGTTCAAGGTCGAGGCCAACGTTGGCGCTCCCCAGGTTGCTTACCGCGAGACCATTCGCAAGGAAGCCAACCAGGAGACCAAGTACGCCCGCCAGTCCGGCGGTAAGGGCCAGTATGGTCACGTTAAGATCAAGCTGGAGCCCAACCCCGGCAAGGGCTATGAGTTCGTCAACGGTGTCGTTGGCGGCGCTATCCCGAAGGAATATATCCCCGCTGTTGACAATGGTATCCAGGGCGCGATGAAGTCCGGTGTTCTCGCCGGCTATCCCGTCGTTGATGTCAAGGTCACCCTGTGGGATGGTTCTTATCATGAGGTCGACTCCTCTGAAATGGCGTTCTCCATCGCTGGTTCTATGGCATTCAAGGATGCCATGAAGAAGTGCGATCCCGTCATCATGGAGCCCATCATGAAGGTCAATGTTATCGTGCCCGATGAGTACATGGGCAACGTTATCGGCGACCTGAACAGCCGCCGCGGCCAGATCACCAACCAGGAGTCTCAGGACGGTACCGCCCGCGTGACTGCTATGGTTCCTCTGTCCGAGATGTTCGGCTACGCCACCGACCTGCGTTCCAAGACCCAGGGCCGTGGCCAGTACTCCATGGAGCCTGATGAGTATCAGCAGGTTCCCAAGAGCGTTGCTGACAAGATCATGGCCGAGCGCGCTCACAAAGTCTGATTTTATAAGTCATACTTCATAAAATAGACTTGCAATTTCTCTTTAAATTTTGTATGATAGTCTTACGCAAGACTACCAATATGTTTTAATTAAAGGAGGACACTTCCAATGGCTGAAAAGGAAAAATTTGACCGCTCTTTGGAGCATGTCAACATCGGTACCATCGGTCACGTTGACCACGGCAAGACCACTCTGACTGCCGCTATCACCAAGGTTCTGGCTCTGAAGGGCGACGCCGATTTCATGGATTACTCCAGCATCGATAAGGCTCCTGAAGAGAAGGCTCGTGGTATCACGATCAACACCGCTCATGTTGAGTACCACACCGCGAAGCGTCACTATGCCCACGTTGACTGCCCGGGCCATGCTGACTACATCAAGAACATGATCACCGGTGCTGCTCAGATGGACGGCGCTATCCTGGTCGTCGCTGCTACCGATGGTCCCATGCCCCAGACCCGTGAGCACATCCTGCTCGCCCGTCAGGTCGGCGTGCCCAAGATCGTTGTCTTCATGAACAAGTGCGACATGGTCGACGACGAGGAGCTGCTGGATCTGGTCGAGATGGAGATCCGTGAGCTGCTGAACGAGTACGACTTCGATGGCGACAACACCCCCATCATCCGTGGTTCTGCTCTGAAGGCTCTGGAGTCTACCAGCACCGATCCCAACGCCCCCGAGTACAAGTGCATTTGGGAGCTGATGGACGCTGTTGACAGCTACATCCCCACTCCTGATCGTGCTGCTGACAAGCCCTTCCTGATGCCCGTTGAGGACGTCATGACCATTTCTGGCCGTGGCACCGTCGCCACCGGTCGTGTCGAGCGTGGTACTGCCCACGTCGGCGACCAGATGGAGATCGTCGGTATCAAGGAAGAGAAGATGACCACCACCATCACCGGCCTCGAGATGTTCCGCAAGAGCCTGGAGTTCGCTCAGGCTGGCGATAACATCGGCGCCCTGCTGCGTGGCGTTGACCGTGACCAGATCGAGCGTGGCCAGTGCCTGTGCCAGCCCGGCTCTGTTCATCCCCACACCACCTTCGACGGCCACGTTTACGTCCTGAAGAAGGAAGAGGGCGGCCGTCATACCCCGTTCTTCAACAACTATCGTCCTCAGTTCTACTTCCGCACCACCGACGTTACCGGCATCATCACCCTGCCCGAGGGCACCGAGATGTGCATGCCCGGCGACAACGTCGATATGCATGTTGAGCTGATCACCCCCGTTGCCATGGAAGAGGGCCTGCGTTTCGCTATCCGCGAGGGCGGCCACACCGTTGGTTCCGGCGTTGTTTCCAAGATCGAGAAGTAATTTCTTGCTCTGAAAAGCAATACAAAGGGCGCTGTCCGCAAGGGCAGCGCCCTTTTTTGGTGCGCCCCTACGTCATAAAACACATTGCGCCGCGTTTGTGCACTCTACACAAACGCGGCGCAATTATTTTGCAGTAAAAGTCAAATAAAAAGCATAAAACCTATTGACATTCTAGGTAAATGGGTATATTATACTGGCATCGGGTTTGAACAATGCAAACCAAAAACAGGAAAGGGGAATACCGCTATGTCCGCTATGTGTTGTTGTCGTATGCGCTCTCACCGGGCATGGTCTGTGGGGCCTACCAGTACCCCCATGTGTTGAACCTGACCTTTGTCCGGGAACCTTCGCAGAGAAGACCCGGATTTTTTTGTACCTAAATTTGTTCGTGACCCGATAGGGAAGGGGAGACTTTTGTGGATTGGAATGTGGTCGCACAGTACCTGCCGCTGTTTGAAAAAGCGGCGTGGCTGACCCTGCGTCTGGGGCTGGCAGGTATCGCGCTGGCTATTGTCATCGGGCTGGTCTGCGCACTGGTCCAGTATTATAAGGTGTCTGTGCTGCGCCGCGTCGTCGGCTTTTACATCCAGCTCAGCCGCAACACGCCGCTCCTGGTCCAGTTGTTTTTCATCTATTATGGTTTGCCGAAGATTGGCATCAGGACTGACGCTGCGGTCTGCGGCATTGCAGGTCTGGCGTTTCTGGGCGGCAGCTACATGGCAGAGGCGTTCCGCAGCGGGCTGGAATCCATCGAGCCGATCCAGACCGAGAGCGCCTACAGCCTTGGCATGGACCGGATGCAGACGATGCGCTACGTCATCCTGCCGCAGGCTATGTCCACCAGCGTCCCGGCGTTCGTCGCCAATGTCATTTTCCTTTTAAAGGAAACCAGCGTGTTCAGCGCTATCAGCCTGATGGACCTGATGTTCACGGCGAAGGACCTCATCGGCCTGTACTATAAAACCACCGAGAGCCTGTTCCTTCTTGTGGTCTTTTACCTGCTGATCCTGCTCCCGGTTTCGCTGCTGGGGTCTCTGCTGGAAAGGAGGCTGCGCTATGCCGGATTTGGGGCTTAATGTACTGCTCAAGGGCAAAAACATGGCCCGCCTGCTGGGCGGCCTGTGGGTGGCCCTGCGCATCAGCCTGCTTTCCGTCGCCATCAGTATCCCGCTGGGCATCCTGCTGGGCGTGCTGATGAGCGGCAAAAATCCCGTTGTAAAAGCCATCCTGCGGGTTTATCTCGAAATCATCCGCATTATGCCGCAGATGGTGCTGCTGTTCCTTGTGTTTTTCGGCACGACCCGCGCGTGGGGCTGGGACCTCTCGGGCGAGACGGCATCCGTCATCGTGTTTGTGCTGTGGGGCACGGCAGAGATGAGCGACCTTGTGAGAGGCGCGCTGATCTCCATCCCGAAGCACCAGTATGAGAGCAGCGAGGCGCTGGGCCTGACGAAGGCGCAGACCTATTGGTACATCATCATTCCGCAGACGGTGCGCCGCCTGATCCCGTTGAGCATCAACCTGATCACCCGCATGATCAAGACCACCAGCCTTGTGCTGATGATCGGCGTCGTCGAGGTGCTGAAGGTCGCGCAGCAGATCATTGAGGCCAACCGCATGGCCAGCCCGAACGCTGCATTCGGCATCTATCTGGTCGTGTTCCTGCTGTATTTCCTCGCCTGCTGGCCTATCAGCCTGCTGGCATCGTACTTAGAGAAAAAATGGAGGTAAGGAGCCATGGCAGAACCGATTTTGACCGTAGAGCATCTGGTCAAGGGCTATGGGGAAAATACCGTGCTGGATGACGTCAGCTTTTCCGTCCGCCCCGGTGAGGTCGTCGTGGTGGTAGGCCCCAGCGGCTGCGGCAAGAGCACGCTGCTGCGCTGCATCAACGCGCTGGAGCCCACCCAGAGCGGGCGCGTCCGCCTGGGCAATGAGACTGTCGCCTACGGCGGCAAGGGGCTGACGAGTCTGCGCCAGCGCATCGGCATGGTATTCCAGAGCTATGAGCTGTTCCCGCATCTGACCGTGCTGGACAACGTTATGCTGGCTCCGCTCAAGGTGGCCAAGCGTCCCAAAGACGAGGTACAGAAGGAAGCCGAGGCCCTGCTGGACCGCGTGAACCTGCTGAACAAGGCCAGGAGCTACCCGCGGGAGCTGTCCGGCGGCCAGAAGCAGCGCGTTGCCATCGTCCGCGCACTGGCGATGCACCCTGAAATTTTGTTGTTCGATGAAGTGACTGCAGCCCTTGACCCCGAAATGGTCCGCGAGGTGCTGGACGTTATGCTCGATCTGGCGAAGCAGGGCCGCACGATGATCATTGTCACCCACGAGATGCAGTTTGCCCGCGCGATTGCGGATCGTGTCATCTTCCTGGACGGCGGCAAAATCGTCGAGGAAAGCACGCCGGAGGCGTTCTTCGACCACCCCAAGACAGAGCGCGCGCAGAAGTTCCTGCGCACCTTCACCTTTGACAGTGTGAAGTAATGGACTTGGCCCCCTCTGCGAGGGGGCTCCCGCGAAGCGGGTGGGGGAGAGAACCTCGCCATTACCCGAAACATTTAGATCTGTGGCAAAGTTCAACCCTTCCGGCTCTTCGAGCCACCTCCCCTGCTAGGGGAGGCAAGCGCCCGCTTCGCGGGGCATACCATAGATTCCCTTTTGTGGAAAGAAATACATAGAGGAAAACGAAAGACTAAAAAAGGAGGATATCACCATGAAAAAAGCAACCAAATTGACCGCCGCGGCCCTGGCCGCAACCCTGAGTCTGTCTCTGGCCGCCTGCGGCAGCAGCGCCTCCACGGGCACTGCCTCGACCTCGGCATCCGCCGACGGTGCTGTTTACCGCACGCTGGACGAAATCAAGGCGGACGGCACGATCAACATCGGCGTTTTCTCTGACAAGAACCCGTTCGGCTACGTCGACGAAAACGGCGAGTATCAGGGCTATGACATCTACTTTGCCAACCGCCTGGCCGAGGATCTGGGCGTCAAGGTGAACTACGTCTCCACCGAGGCCGCCAACCGCATCGAGTACCTGCAGACCGGCAAGGTCGATGTCATTCTGGCCAACTTCACGGTCACGCCGGAGCGCGCCGAGGAGGTCGATTTTGCGCTGCCCTACATGAACGTTGCACTGGGCGTCGTTTCCCCGGACTCCAACGTCATCACGTCGCTGGACAGCTGGAACGCCGATGACCAGATGATCGTCATCTCCGGCACTACCGCAGAGACCTACCTGACCCAGAACTACCCTGACATCCCGCTGCAGAAGTATGACTCCTACGCCACGGCCAAGAGCGCGATGGAGAACGGCGGCGTGGCCTGGGCCAACGACAACACCGAGGTCATCGCGTTTGCCAGCCAGAACCCCGGCTACACTGTCGGCATTCCGTCCCTGGGCAGCCAGGACACGATTGCCCCCGCCGTCAGCAAGGGCAATGAGACGCTGCTGAATGCCATCAACGACGAGATCAAGGCTCTGGGCAAGGAGAATTTCTTCCACGCCGACTATGAGGCCACTCTCGTTGACACCTACGGCACTGACTACGAGGACAGCCTCGTGGTCGAGGGCGGCGAGACGAGCGCACAGTAAAAGTGAAAAGCCTTCCCCCAAGGGGGAAGGCTTAGGAAAGCAAAAGCGGCAGACCACAAACGGTCTGCCGCTTTTGCTATGCCTTACTCCACGCCAAATTCCGCTTTTACCCGCGCGTACATCTCCCGCTGGGCGTTCGCTTCGTTATCGTCATCCACGCTGCCAAAGGCGCGCTTGGGGGCGCTGCCGGGGCCGGTGGAGCCGTGCTCACCAAAGCGGGCAGTCTTTTCGTTCTCGGGGTCACGCCAGTTGTCCCAGCCGTCGGCGCAGACCTCGTCGCTCAACGCGCAGTCCAGCCAGTAGCAGGCCGCGTCCGCGCGCCAGGGGCGGCCCAGATAGACGCTGCCGGGCGCACAGCTGCCCTGCACGGTGCAGTTCACAAACAGGTAGCCGGGCTTGCCTGCGGGCGTGCTGGGAGCCGTGATATAGCAGGTGCCGCTGATGTGGTGCCACGGCTCAAGGCGGCAGGTGTCGAACACAGCGTTTGCACCGCCAAAGATAAAGTCGATGTTGCCGCGGATCGTGCAGTTTTTGTAGTACTGCACGGTGTCCAGCCGGGGCGTGTTCTCCCGCGGGCCGCGGAAGCCGTTCTGCTCGCGCTCCTGCAGGGGCAGGGGAGCGGTAAACAGCGTGTCCTGGTTGCCGTAGAGGTTCACATTCTCCATCAGCACGCGGCTTGCGTCGGCGTAGACGGCCAGCGCCTGACCGGCCTTTGCGCCGTCCCCGGCGTTGTTCTGCACGGTCAGGTTACGCACAACGGCCCTGCCGCCGCCCAGAAACAGCGTTGCGCTGCGGAAGGTGCCGGTCTTGACCTCGCCCGGCCACGGGTCACGCCCGCCCACAGACGCCGTGATGACTGTCGCGTTGCGGTACTCGCCCTCGATGACATAGTCCGCCAGCTCAATGAAGGGCCGTTCCTCGTAGATGCCGTGCCTGATGTAGAACCGCACCGGCTCGTCCGGCGTGGCCGCACAGGCAGCAACGGCCTCGGTCAGCGTGCGGTAGTCGCCCGCGCCGCTCTCGTCAACGACTAATGTTTTGCGTTCCGTTTCGGTCATGAAAAAAATCCTCTCATAAATGCAATATCGCTGGCAGCGCGGGCTGGCACAGCCTCCTCACGCAGCACGGGCAGAGCGTCCTGCGGCAGCTGCCGCAGCATGGCGAACGCGCCCGCGTAGTCGGTCAGGCTGTCCTCCAGGCTCGTGTGGAGCAGCCCGCCGTCCGGCGCAAAGGCCTGCCCCTTGAAGTGGACGGCCACGATCTGGTCGCCCAGCAGCTCGCCCACGTCGTTCCAGATGCGGTCCTGCGCGCCGACGTTCCCGGCATCCACCAGATTGCTCATGTCAAAGATGACCTTCAGGTTCGGGCTGCGCATCGTGTCCAAAATATGCCGCGTCGCGGCGGCGGAGTTCATGCTGTGGTAGGTCACAGGCTCTACGGCGACGGTCACGCCCAGTGCCTCGGCGGCGGGCAGAATGTCCGCCAGACTGCGGCAGAGCAGCTCCTGCGCTTCCTCGCGGGTCGTACCGGCAGGCTGCTTTTCCATGCTGGTCGTCTCGGTGCCGATGCACCCGGCGCCCAGCGCCTTGCAGACGGCCAGCTGGCTCTTGAAGTCCGCCGCATTCTTCAAACGGCTCTCATCGTTGATGGCCAGCTCCACGTAGGTTCCCAGCACGGCCACCTGAATGCTGTGCGCCTTTTCGGCGGCGACGGTCTCGGCGACCAGCGCGTCGGTCACGTCCGCATAGCTCCTGACGGACGGCACACACTTTTTATAGGCCAGCTGCACAGCGGCAAAGCCGTCGGCGGCAACGCGCCCGAACAGCTCGTCCGGGCTGCCCTTGCCGTAGTCGTGCAGGCGGGCACCGACGATAAATTTCGGCATAGTGTGCCCTCCTTACTGCTTTTGTGCGGCCAGAATTTCCGTGTAGGCCAGCAGCAGCGGGCCTACGCCCTTGGCGTCGTTCTCGACGATGGGCTCGCTGAAATAGTACGCCAGACTGCCATCGCGGCGGGTCGCGCCGCCGAGACCGGCTACCAGACAGATGCCGCCCAGCTGCAAAGCGCCGTCCGCGCCCACGCCCAGATGGCGGTCACAGGTGCCGTAGAACGCCTTCTCACCGTAGGCCGTGTAGCGCTTGGGCAGGTAGCCCAGACGCACGCCCTTGAGCACGGCGTAGGCGAACAGTGCGCTGCCGGAGGTCTCAAGGTAGTTGCCTTCGACCCCGGCTTTATCTACGACCTGCCAGAACATGCCGCTCTCGGCATCCTGGAAGGCGATCATCGCATCCACCGCGTCCTTCAGCATTGCCATGATGGCGCGGTACTCGTAGTAAAGCTGGTTGTCCATCCGCTCCAACGTGTCTACCATGGCCACCAGGAACCAGCCCATGGCGCGCAGCCAGAAGTTGGCGCTGCAGCCGGTCTCGGGGTTCGCCCAGTACATCTCGCGGCTCTCGTCGTAGCCGTGGTAGTACAGGCCGGTCTTGGCGTCCTTCATGTGCTTCCGGATGTTCATGAACTGCTTGTAGCTGTCAATGCAGCCGTGCATCCCGTTGCAGCGTGTCTCATACTCCATGTAGAAGGGCTGGGCCATGTAAGTGCCGTCCAGCCAGACCTGGTTGGGATAGATCTTCTTGTGCCAGAAGTTGCCCTCCTTCGTGCGGGGCTGGGTCTCCAGCTGGCCGCGGATCGTCTCAATGGCGTCGCGGTAGCGCTGGTCGCCGGTCAGGTCGTACAGCGTAAACAGGTTTTTGCCCTGGTTGACGTTGTCCAGGTTGTACTCGGCGGGGTCGTAGGTCTCAATGACGCCGTTGTCCTTGACAAAGTAGTCCAGAAACTTCTTGGAGAAGTCCAAAAACTTCTCGTCGCCGGTGGTCTTGTACAGGCTCAGGCAGGCGGTGATCATGCAGCCGTCGATGTAATTCCACTTGTTGGGCTTGCCGCTGCGGACCTTCTCGATGTTCCAGAGCGGTGCCTCGGCGGTGGAGCCTGCGATCAGGTAGTCCACGTAATGGCCCAGCGTGGTCAGAATCTCTTCATGGGTCATGGTTCAGTCCTCCTCAAAGCTATCTACGTTTGTCAGCTGCAGGCGCTCCCCCTCGTAGCCGGTGATCGCAACGTTGTGCAGCTCAATTCTTTGCACGTTCTCGGCATGGACGCCCACCTTGCAGGAGGCATCCGCGCCGCACATCATGGCGGCCTGACCGGCTTTAGCGTCCGGCGCAAAGCTGATTTTTACGTTGTGCATCTTGACACCCTCGATCGGGTGCTCGGGCAGGCCGCTGAACCAGCAGCCTGCGTACTGGGCGTCGGTGGCCGTGATGTTTTCCATCTCCAGCGTGCCCAGTGTCGGGGTCATCTCGTCGACAGGCAGGGCCTCGTGGGTCTGCACATAGTCGCTGCGGCCATCGGGGTCGCAGAAATAGAACATGTTGATGACAAACGGCGCCAGCACGCCATCCATAACGACGTCACGGAATACCAGCCCGTCGATGATGGCGTACTTGCCGCGCCCGCGGCGGGTCTTGACACGCAGACCCCGGTCCGTATGGTCCATCAGGCACTGGGTCACGGTGACGTTCTTGACGCCGCCGCTCATCTCGCTGCCGATGACAAGGCCGCCGTGGCCGCGGCTCAGGCAGCAGTTGCGGATGATAACGTTCTCACAGGGAACATGCAGCTTCATGCCTAAGAACAGCTTACCGGATTTCAGCGCGATGCAGTCGTCACCGACGTGTACATGGTTGCCGATGATGTTGACATTCTTGCAGCTCTCGGGGTCGATGCCGTCCGTGTTGGGGCTCTGGGAGCTGTTGCGGATGCGGATGTTCAGGATGTCCACATTTTCGGAGTAGGTCGGGTGGATGGTCCAGGAATAGCTGTTGCAGACCAGAACGCCGTGCAGCACGACGTTTTTGGCGCCGCTGGTGAAGAACAGGCGCGGACGCCAGGCAATATTATTTTTCTTCGGGTTCTGGTACCAGTCGCCGTTCTGGGCGTTGGCGTCAATCGTGCCCTCGCCGGTGATCGTCACGTTCTCGGCGTTGATGACGTTGATAAGACCCGCAAAGCTGTCCAGCGGGTTGCCCTCCCACAGACCGAGGTAGTGCTCGTCCTTCTCGTTATGGCAGGGGAGAACACCGGGCAGAATGGGGTAGTCAGTGCGGTTGGTGCCGCCCAGCAGCGTGCAGCCCTTTTCGAGATACAGCGTCGTGTTGCTCTGCAAAAACAGGCTTTGGGTGCGGTAGGTGCCGGCGGGCACGTAGACCGTGCCGCCCGCGGGGCAGGTGGACAGCGCCGCCTGCAGCTTGGCCGTGTTGTCGGTCACGCCGTCGGCGACGAGGCCGTAGCGGGAGGCATCCACGAAGAAGCTCTCCTCCGCGGTGGTAAAGTCCAGCGTATCGGTCACGCCGTCAAGGGTGACGGCCAGCGTGTAGCTGCGGCCCGGCTCCAGCGAATAGAGTGAGAACACATTCGTATCGCCCTCACAGACTGTGGCGCCGTCCAATGAGACTGTATAAGGAGCCGGGGCGCGGTAGCAGCCGGAGTTGACCAGCTCAAACACTGCGCTGCGCGCCATAGAACGTACAAGCGTGATTTTCATGTGTGAACCCCCAAGTGTTCAAAAATAGTATAAAAATAGTTTGAAAAACAGCAAAAAATGTGCTATTCTAAAAAAGACAACAATAACCAATCGCCGGGTGCCCCGCACCACGGCAGTGAGGAGCAGCGTTATGGTTTCGGAATATGTCTACTCGCCCCACGTTGACTTTTTTATTGACCGCGTGGACCGTGACTCCGGGTATGAGATGGCCAGCTTCCATATCCATCATAAATACGAGGTCTATTATGAGATAGAGGGCAGCCGCCGCTATTTTATTGAGGATGCCGCCTATATCGTCAACGCGGGATGTGTGGTGCTGATCGGTGAAAACCAGATCCACAAGACTGCCTCGCTCGGCGACACAGCCTCGAGCCGTATCGTGATGAATTTCAGCCGCGAGTACCTCGACAAAATTATGGACATCTTCCCGGAGGTGGACTTCTTCTCCTTCTTGAGTGAGGAACATAACCACCTGCTGTCAAATATCACAGTCAAGCAGCAGAACCACATCCAGGGCCTGCTGCAGCAGCTGCTGGCCCTGCAGGAGGAAACCTCCCCGGAATCCGATGCACTGCGCAAGATGCTGCTGGCCACGCTTTTGCTGGAGCTCAAGGATCTCTGCCGCCAGCAGCAGGAGCAGGGCGGCGAGAATGGCCGCGTCAGCAACCACATTGTGGATCAGATCCAGGCCTATATCGCCGAGCACTACGCCGAGAAGCTGACCCTGACCGGCATCGCCAGTCAGTTCTATATCAGCCCGTATTATCTGAGCCGCCTTTTCAAGAAGTCCATCAACCTCTCGCTCATCGAGTATATCAACGGCGTGCGCATCAAGGCCGCGCAGAACCTCATTGAGAAGTCGAACGAGAGCATCTCTGACATTGCGGAAAAGACCGGCTTTATGACGACGGCGCATTTCCGCCGCGTCTTTAAAGATGCCACGGGCCTTTCGCCCCAGCAGTACCGGCAGTATTATAAGAGAGTGAATAAGTAAAGCCAGAACTATCCGCCGCCCTGTCTTGGGGCGGCTTTTCTTTTTAGGGAATGCCGTAGGGGCGGATTCTATATCCGCCCGTGCCCGTTTGCGGCGGCGCAGACTTCCGCGGGCGCATATAGAATGCGCCCCTACGGAGAACCGCATCCCGGCGGGACAAGCAGCGTTGTAGGGGGCGGCGTCCCCGACGCCCCGGCAAGCTTCTATATAGGAACAACTCCCGGCAGGGGAGTCCGGTTTTCAAAATAAAGGCTGCCCCGTACCCCATTCCTGTGGTACGGGGCAGCCGTGTGCTACAATAGATTTTGGACTGCCAAAGCGGCGTTTAGCCCTTCACGGCGCCGGCGGAAATGCCGTCGATGAAGGCATCCTGTGCGCAGAAGAAAACGACCAACTGCGGGATGATGGAGATCAGGGACAGTGCCAGAATACGGTTCCAGTTGAAACCGCTGTCAGCGTCCATGGACAGCTTGACGAAGATGGACATCGGGTACTTGCTGGGGGTCTGGACGTAAAGCAGGGGACCCATGTAGTCGTTGCAGCTCCACATGAACTGGAACAGACCGCAGGCCACCAGAGAGGGGCTCAGCATCGGGGCAATGATTTTGTACAGGATCTTGACCGGGCCGCAGCCGTCGATGGCAGCAGCCTCGTCCAGATCGTGGGGGATGCTGCGCATGAACTGGACCAACTGGTAGACGAAGTAGGTCTCCGTCGCAAACAGGCTGGGCACCCACAGGGGCAGGTAGAACGGGCTGTTGATCCAGCCGAAGGAGTTGTACATCAGGTACTGGGGAACGTTCAGAACGACCTGCGGCAGGAACAGGGTGGAGATCATGATGCCGAACAGCATATCACGGCCCTTGAACTTAAAGCGGCTGAAGCCGTAAGCGGCAATGACCGAGCTGATAACGGTGAAGATGACCTTGGGGATAACGAAGCTGTAGGTGTTGATGAAGGCGCGCCAGATGCTGATGTCGCCGCCGTAGTTCTGGGTGACGGCGTCAATGTAGCCCTGCAGCGTGGGGTTGGCGGTCAGGAAGCCGATGCCGGCGAAGATCTCGGCGTTGGACTTGAAGGTGGCACCCACCATCCAGACCAGCGGGTAGATCATGATGACGCCGACAAGGATCAGCACAAAGTACTGGAAGAAACGGCCGATTTTATGGGCGGTAGAAAGTTTCATTTTTCATTCCTCCTTAATCAGCGTAGTAGACCCAGTGCTTCTGGCTGGTGAAGGCAATCACAGTCAGCAGGGCGACGGCAATGAACATGACCCAAGCCAGCGCACACGCCATGCCCATCTCGTTGGACTTGAAGGCGTAGTTGTAGACCAGCAGGGAGACAAGCGTCGTAGCATTGCGCGGGCCGCCCTGGGTGATGATGTAGGGGCCGTTGAACTCCTGGAAAGCCTGGCAGATCTGAGTGACCAGGTTGTAGAAGATGATGGGGGTGATCATCGGAACGGTGATGGAGAAGAACTGACGCCACTTGCCGGCACCGTCGATGGTAGCAGCCTCATACAGATCATTGGAAATGCTGTTGATACCGCCGATGTAGAGGATCATGTTGAAGCCGATGGACGCCCAAACCGATGCGAACGCGATGACAAAGGTGGCAAGACGCGGGTTCAGCGACCATTCCAGCGCGGTGCCGCCCAGCGAACGGATGATAAAGTTTACAAGGCCGTACTCTTGGCTGAACATCCAGTTGATGGTAATACCGACGACCAGCGCACTCATCAGAACGGGGATGTAGACCATCGTGCGGGTCAGGCTCTTGGCGGCAACGCGCTTAGAGCAGAGCAGTACCGCCACCAGCAGCGGGATGATGACGCGGAACGGCAGCGTGCAGACCGTGTACAGCAGCGTCCGCCCCAGGGACAGATAGAACTTGGAGTCTTTAAACAATGTAATGTAGTTTGTCAGACCCACAAAGTCAATGGTTTTCCAACCGTCATAGTTGGTGAAGGAAAAAGCGATGCTGAGCACAAGCGGCACAAGGAAAAAGACACCGAACAAAATGCAGCAGGGCGCACAGAACGCCCAGAATGCGCCGGTGTGCTTCAGCGACGATTTCTTCTTCATATTCATTCCTCCTTTATTCTCTTTGGCCGGGATTCCACCGCCCGGTCCCTTCGATGTGCTTAGTATAGCATTGCAAAAGGCGCAAATACCACCGTTTTTTTGCTTGCTTGCCCCAAAATGCATTGCATTTCTTGCGCGATTTTGGCAGGTGGCGCAAAATCCGACCGTCGTCTTGGCGAAAACGCACAAATGCAATGCTGTGAAATTGTGCAAACTGTAAAATCATGCATCCACAGTGAATGTCACTGCGCAAATTGTACATGGATTGTGCAAATTTCAAAGGGATGCAGCGTCAGCGGCAGGCTGTGCTGCACGGCTTCTTCTCCGGGTAAGGGCTGTTCCATCGGCGTGCAGCGCACGGCAGCGGCATCATCCGGCAGGGCCAGCGCCGCGCGGGTGCGGGTGCCCCAGCTCTCATACAGGCGCAAAATCAGGCCGGAGCCATCCCCGGCTTTCTTCACGGTTTCCAACACGATATTGGGCGCGTCTACGCGGAACTGGCTGTACGCGGCAGGCAGTGTGCCCGCGGGCTGGGCAGCCACGGCCAGAGGCAGCGCCGGGGCGTTCAGGTCGTACCCGGCGGGGATGACCCCGCCCTGCCGCCAGTCGCCCAGGTGGGGCAGCAGCGCATAGGTAAAGTCGTGAGCCCCCTGGTCGGCGTGGGGGTCCGGGTAGGTGGCGGCCCGCAGCAGCGAGAGCCGCAGCACGCCGTCGTGGACGTCATAGCCGTAGCGGCCGTCATTCAGCAGCGCCGCGCCGTAGCCACCCTCGCGGGCGGTGCGAGCCAGCAGCTCGAACAGCGGCCGCACCCGGCTGTCCCCCTCGTCGCGGTACACATAGCGGAAGTCCGTCTGCGCCTGCCGGAAGCAAGCCTCCAGATCGCAGTCCTCCGTCCCCAGCGACGCCAGATACGCCGGGGAGATGT
>OICY01000412.1_pt1 | contig 17341 bp, 15 predicted proteins | sample 1581441 | NCBI WGS metagenome assembly OICY01 (sample SAMEA3882514, study PRJEB24775) | human gut metagenome | biome: human-associated habitat; feature: intestine environment; material: feces | place: Netherlands | collected 2009/2010 | reverse complement strand
GCAACGGTCTTCTTCGGCCCCAGCTTGACCAGGATCCAGGCCGCCACAAAGTTGCCCACGATCTTGGCCGCGGAGATGGCGTTGTTCACGGAGGAGGGCACATGCCCCACCCCGAACTCCTGGATCATGTCGTTGGTCACCACAGAGCCGACCATCCAGGAGGCGCTGAAAAACGCATAGGCCAGAAACAGGATGATCTCAATGGCAATGGCTCTACGGGGGCCGATGGTTTTTGGCGGCATGGTTGCAAACCTCCTCCCGTGTCCCGCAAAGCAGCTGCTCTGCGTGCAAGTTAAGTTGCAAAATCAAGGCGGACACTTGAAACATTTCTGTCATTCTACCCTAAATTTACCGATACGTCAAGCCAAAAAACCGAAGGTTTTCAGGAATTTTGACCAAAATATTGTGTATCCTTTAGCACCGGCAATAAAATTTCTAGTTCCCAGCGCCCAGTTTTTTGCTATCCTAAGAGGGAACGCTGCGCAAGAAAAGTACCGCAGGAAGGGGGTCGTTTGCCATGGCGCCGCAGGCCGCTCAGACATTCGGATATATGCGCGTGTCCAGCACCGACCAGAACGAGGACCGCCAGCGCCGCGCCCTGGCCGACGCCGCCGTCCCCCAGGAGCATCTGTATTTAGACCGCCAGTCCGGCAAGGATTTCCAGCGCCCCCAGTACCAGCGCCTGGTGAAGCGCCTGCGGGCCGGGGACCTGCTCTGCGTGCCCAGCATCGACCGCCTGGGCCGCAACTACGAGGACATCCAGAACCAGTGGCGGCTGCTCACCAAGGACATCGGCGTGGACATCTGCGTCCTGGACATGCCCCTCCTGGACACCCGCAACGGCAAGGACCTCATGGGGACCTTCATCGCCGATCTCGTCCTGCAAATTCTCTCCTTCGTGGCCCAGAGCGAACGGGAAAACATCCGCACCCGCCAGGCCCAGGGCATCGCCGCCGCCCGCGCCCAGCTGGTGGCCCAGCGCGATACCGTCTCCGACGAGCGCCGCAACGGCCTGGCCATGGCGGCCATTGGCGCGGTGGCCACGCTGCTCACCATCCGGCGGCCTTTCGGCATCCTCGGCATGATCGCCGCCGTCGCCGGCACCGCCACCGTGTGGGGCATCATCCAGTTTCTCGGTGCCCAGCGCAATCTCAACACGTTGAACGAGCACTTGGCGAAGCTCACCGAGGAACGCAAGGAGTACGAGGCGCTCCTCGAGGAGTAGTTGCTCCCGCCGTCTCGTCCGGCCGTGCGCATCGTACCCCTTCTGCCGTGCCCGTTTGTCGTCCCGGTGCCGTCTGCGGCCATTCCCCGTTATTGCCCCCGCAAAGCGCTATAATTTCTGCGCCCAAAAACGAACCGAAAGAAGATTCATGAAGCAAGAGAACATCCGCAACGTCGCTATCATCGCCCACGTCGACCACGGCAAGAACACGCTGGTCGACCGCCTTCTTCCGTGAGAACCAGCAGGTGGAAGAGCGCGTCCTCGACTCCAACGATCAGGAGCGCGAGCGCGGCATCACCATCCTTTCCAAGAACATCTCCATCACCTACAAGGGCGTGAAGATCAACGTCATCGACACGCCGGGCCATGCCGACTTCGGTGGCGAGGTTGAACGTGTGCTCAACATGGCCGACGGCGCCCTGCTCATCGTCGATGCCTACGAGGGCCCCAAGCCCCAGACCCGCTTCGTGCTGTCTCACGCCCTTGAGCGCGGGCTGCGCATCGTGGTGGTCGTGAACAAGATCGACCGCCCCAACGCCGACCCCGAAGGCGCCGTGGACAAGGTCTTCGACCTCATGGTGGAACTGGGCGCCAGCGACGAGCAGCTCGACTTCCCCGTGGTGTACGCCTCGGCCGTGAACGGCTACGCCCGCCGCGAGCCCGACGACGGCAACATGGACATGGTGCCGCTGCTCGACACTATTCTGGACGAGATTCCCGCTCCCGATGTGGACATCGACGGCCCGGTGGCCCTGCAAATTTGCACGGTGGACCACTCCAGCTACGAGGGCCGCATCGGCGTGGGCCGCTTGTCCTCTGGCACGCTGCACGAGAAGGAGCAGGTGCTCGTTGTGAAGCCCGACGGGGCCGAGCGCCGCGCGCAGATTCGCAAGGTGTACACCTTCGAAAACCTTGGCAAGGCCGAGGTCACGGCCGCTGATGCCGGCGATATCGTGGCCGTCATCGGCATCGAGGACGCCGACATCGGCGACATCATCACCGATCCGGAAAGCCCCGTCACCGAGATGGCCCCCATTGCCGTGGAAGAGCCCACCATGGCCGTCGTCTTCGAGGCGTCCACGAGTCCCTTGGTGGGTCGCGAGGGCGAGATCGTCGGCGGCCGCCAGCTGAAGGAGCGCCTGATGCGCGAGAAGGAGAGCAACATCTCCATGCGCATCAACGAGCTGGAGGACAAATCCGGCATCGAGGTGGCCGGCCGCGGCGTGCTGCACCTGTCCGTGCTCATGGAGACCATGCGCCGCGAGGGCTTCGAGTTCCAGGTGGGCCGCCCCCGCGTGGTGTACAAGACCGCTGAGGACGGCACGAAGCTCGAGCCCATCGAGGAAGCCACGGTGGACGTGCCCAACGAGTACGCGGGCAAGGCCATCGAGGTCATGGGCACCGCCGGCGGCATCATGGAGCACATGGCCTCCGATGAAACTATGACGCACCTCTCGTTCTCCATCCCCTCGCGCGGCACCATGGGCCTGAAGACACGCATCCTGAACGCCACCCACGGCGAGGCCATGCTGTTCCACCACTTCAAGGAGTACGGCCCCTACACCGGCGAAATGGCCGGCCGCAAGAACGGCGGCATGATCGCCATGTCCACGGGCAAGGCCGTCGCCTACGCGCTGGACACGCTGCAGGAGCGCGGGCGTCTGTTCGTGGCGCCGGGCGACGATTGCTACGAGGGCATGATCGTCGGCGAGTCCGCCAAGGAAGGCGACATGGTGGTGAACGTCGAGAAGACGAAGAACCTGGGCAACCAGCGTTCCAGCTCGGCCGACAAGGCCATCCAGCTGACGCCGCCCATCACCTTCACCTTGGAAGAGGCCCTGGAATACATCGAGGACGACGAGCTGGTGGAGGTCACCCCGCAGTCCGTCCGCCTGCGCAAGCGCCTGCTCTCCGCCACCGACCGCAAGAAGGCGAAGAAGAACTAACCCGTACCTTATGGCCGAGCCACATACCTACCCGTAGGGGGCGACCTTGGTCGCCCTCTTTCTGTATGGGAAATTGCGTGAATCAAAATATCCGAATATGACCCAATTCATAAGCTTTGAAGTGGGATTTCTTCCTCGTTCTCATTGACGTACCGTGAATCAAAAGTGGGCAAATTGTGCGGCGGTTGTTACCGTGCCGTCATGCGTGGGAAAATGCCTTTTGAACTTATCGGGGACTGTCTCAAAACGCCATCGTGAATTGAACCTCGGCCGTCCCCGTTGCCTATGAGGAAGGTGCTTATGAAGAAGCTGTCTTTTGCGAAATCGCTTGCTTCCGTTGGTTTGGCGGCTGTGTGCGCCCTGGGTATCGTCGGGTGCTCCGAGCAGACCAGCGATACGCCCACCTATACGGGCGGTGTCGCGGCCACGGTCAACGGGGTGGAGATTCCCGAAGACAAGGTCACGCAGGCCATCCAGGACATCCGCGCCCAGATGAGCCTCACCGAGGAGGACGCCTGGGGCCAGTGGCTCGCCGACAACGATTACACGCCTGAGTCGGTGCGCGAGGAGATCGTCAACTCCTTCGTCGACCAAGAGCTGGTGAAGCAGGGCGGCGAGGCCGAGGGCATTACCGCCGATCCCACCGAGATCGATCAGTACGTGGAAACCATGCGTGGCCACTATGATTCTGATAGTGCCTGGGCCGAGGCCCTCGAGGCCGTGGGCATGACCGAGGACGAGTATCGCGACAACATCGCGCTGTCTCTGGTGTCCCAGCAGCTGCAGGAGAAGGTGGGCGAAGGCGCTGCCGAGCCCACGGACGAGGAAGTGCTCGAGAGCGCGAAAACCTACGTGAGCTCCTACGACGGCGCGAAGAAGTCCTCGCACATCCTGTTCGAGGCCTCCGACGAGGCTCAGGCCCAGGAAGTGCTCGACAAGATCAACGCCGGCGAGCTCGACTTCGCCACGGCCGCCGAGTCCTATTCCAAGGACACCGCTTCCGCCGCCGAGGGCGGCAACGTGGGTTGGGACCGCCTGTCCAACCTCGTGACCGAGTACACCACGGCCCTGGCCGACTTGAACAAGGGCGATGTGAGCGGGCTCGTGACCAGCACGTACGGCATTCACATCATCCAGTGCACCGATGTGTTCGAAGCGCCGGAAGAGCTGACGAGCCTCGATCAGCTGCCGACGGAGTTCCAGGACTCTATCCGTACCATGCTGCAGTCTTCCAACCAGTCCAATGCTTATTACACGTGGCTCGAGGAGCAGCGCAACGCTGCTGACATTCAGATCAACGACATGCCCGAGGGGCTGCCCTACTACGTCGATATGGCGAACTACTCCAAGACGGAGACCTCCACGGATGGCACGGGTGTGACGGCCGTCGATGCCGATGGCAACCCCATCGTGCTGGATGAGGAAACCGCCGAGGGCGAAGGCGAGGGCGCTGAGGCTCCCGTAGCCGAGGGCGTCGACGAGGGCGCTGAAGGTGCCGAAGATGCCGCCGCGGCCGCTGCCGATGAGGCCGCTGCCGACGCTGAGGGCGCCGCACCTGCTGGCGATGACGCCGCCGCCGAGCAGCCGACCGAGGGTGCCGCCGATGGTGCCCAGCCGGCTGAGGGAGCTGCCGAATAAGGCGACGCTCCCGCCGCAGCGAGGACGTCCTTGCGAATGAGAGAAGAACGAAGCGCCCGCGCACCCGTGCGGGCGCTTTCTTGTGGGAGGTGAAAGCCATGACGGATCTGTCGCCGCTGCTGCATATCCGCGACGCCCATGTGCGCCGCGCGGGCCGCGAGATTCTCGCGGTGGATGAGTTCTCCCTTGCCGAGGGAGAACCGGTGGCGTTGCTGGGACCCAACGGCTCGGGGAAGTCGACCTTCATCGGCCTCATCACCCGCGAGGTACACCCGCTGCACCGCGATGAGGCGCCCGTGCTTTTTCGGGGCGATGCGCGCGTCACCTTGGCCGACATCAAGCGAGCGCTGGGCGTGGTGTCGTCCACGATGCAGGATCGGATTCGCGTGCATGTGCCGGCCCAGGATATCGTGGCCGGCGGCCTGTTCGGCTCGCTGGGGATACCCCAGCGTTGCACGGTGACCGACGGACAACGCGCCCGCGCCCGGGCGATCATGAACGAGCTGGGCGTCGGCCACTTGGCCGAGCGGGATATTCTCACGCTATCCACGGGCCAGGCGCGGCGCGTGCTCATCGCCCGGGCGCTCGTGCACGACCCGGACGTCCTCATCTTCGACGAACCCTGCACGGGACTCGACCCCGAAGGAATGTACTATGTTCGGCAAACGATGAGCGCTCTCGCCCGCGCCGGCCGCCCGGTGCTGCTGGTTACCCATTATCCCGAGGACATTGCCCCGGAAATTCAGCGGCTGCTGCTCGTGCGCGACGGTCGTATCGTGGCTGACGGCCCTAAGGAGGCGCTGCTCACCAGTGAGACCATGAGCGGCCTGTTCGGCGTCCCCTTGGAAGTGGTGCGCACTCGCGATCGTTACAGCCTCGTGGACTGCTAGGTCGTGGACTACCAGCGCTGCGCCGCATTTTCCTTCGAAGAGCTTCAATGAATTGTGTACGGCGCATCCTATGGTTGAGGTTCCCCCTTGCGTTTTCCTCCAAACCGTAGCACGGGGCGCCATTTTGGCAGCTGGGTTCAACGTGAGCGACAAAAAGGACGGTCGTGCTACGGTGTAATCTGGAGTTAACAAATAGTCACAAACAGCTGAACTGGGGAAACTCGGAAGTTGTCAAAGTTAGCAGAAGCAAACTCCGTAGCACAAGGCGGAATAATGTCGTATTGGCGGCAGCGCTGCGGCAAAAAGGGGCTCCGTGCTACGGATTGCGTTAGCGACGACACCAGCGCCAGCGTAAACAGAGAGAAAGGGGCCTGGATACGGGAGTATATCGGAACCGAAAATGGCGGAGGAGGAGGGATTCGAACCCTCGTCACCGGGAGCACCGGTGAAACGGTTTTCGAGACCGCCGCATTCAACCACTCTGCCACCCCTCCGCAGGGGCGATGCGCCGCCTAAAGGGGCGCCATATCAAAACGAGCCTGGAAGAGGCTCGCGGGATAAGTCTGGCGGAGAGATGGGGATTCGAACCCCAGATACGCTTTTGGCGTATACACGATTTCCAATCGTGCTCCTTCGGCCAGCTCGGACATCTCTCCGCATAGCGTCTGCCTCACGAACGTGAAGCGTCTTAGAAGTATAGCGCAGCTGCGCTGCGGTCTCAAGAGGTTTTTTCGTGTGGAGGCTTTCGCCGCAACGGTTCGGCGGATCTTGCGAGGGATGATCCAAGACGCACCTCATTGTCGAGGATGGCTAACCGTTAAACCTTCGGATTCCCCAGTGAGCCTCCATTGTCCGTTTATCTCACGGAGGAACTGCGTACAATAGGCAAAAAGCGTGCTTGTCAAAAGGAACCGCTATGCCCGTCATTGATGCCCATTCCCACATTTATCCCGACAAGATCGCCTGCAAGGCTTCCTCGGCCGTGGGCGATTTCTACGGCGTCGACATGAACGCAAAGAATGCCTCGGCGTCCTCGATGCTCGCGGCGTGTGAAGGCTCGCCCATCACCCATCACCTGGTGCATTCCGTGGCCACGACGCCCGGGCAGGTGCCGATCATCAACGACTTCATCGCCGAGCAGTGCCGCGCCCACGACAACTTCGTTGGCTTCGCTACTATGCACCAAGATTTCGAAGACGTGGAAGGTGAGATCAACCGCGCCATTGATCTGGGACTGAAGGGCGTGAAGATCCATCCCGACACCCAGAAGGTGAACATGGACGACCCTCGGCTCATGCACCTGTACGAGGTCATCGAGGGCCGGCTGCCCATCGTCATCCACACCGGCGACTATCGTTACGACTTCTCGCATCCGCGCCGTCTGAAGCGCATCCTGCACACGTTCCCGAACCTGGTGGTGGACGCGGCCCACTTCGGCGGCTGGTCGGTGTTCGATTACGCCCTCGAGTATTTGGAAGACGAGAACTGCTACGTGGACACGTCCAGCGCCCTAGAGTTTCTGGGCCCGCGCCGCACCGTGGAGCTGGTGCGCGCCTACGGCGTCGAGCGCGTGATGTTCGGCAGCGACTTCCCCATGTGGAGCCCCGTGACCGAGTACAACATGCTGGCCGCCATGCCTTTCACCCAGGAAGAGTTCGAAGCCATCACCTGGCACAACGCCGAGCGCTTTATCGGCCAGGAAATCTAGAAGGCTCCCAGGTACCGCAAGGGGTCGTCTTGGACCTCTCGTATATCTCGCTGAACGACAGACGGAGAACCCTTTGCCCTTGGGGCTGTAGGGTTCTCCGTCTTATGGGGCAGGAGTGCCCCCATTCGGCGCATCGGGGAGGGAGGCAGGTGCGCCAGATTCGGATGTGCGGAACTTACGCCTGTTCAGCGAGATACTTGCCTGTCAGGTACCCATAGGTGAGAGCGGCGGCGTGGCTGGCCCCAGACAAGGTGAAGGGGTAGTCTTCCACAAAACGGCCGCCTTGCACGTTGCCGACGGCAAACAGACCGGGGATGGGGTTCGAGTCATCGTCCAGCACGCGCGCGTTGTCGTCGGTCACAAGGCCGCCCATGGTTACGAGCAGGCGCATGCAGCTTACGTCTTCCACTGAAGTGTGCTTGAGCATATCGTAGGTGATTGCATAGAACGGCGGGTCCACCACAGGGAACATCTTCTCCGCAGCTTTGCCGAAGTCCTCGTCGACGCCCTTCTCGCACAGCTCATTGTAGCGAGCGACCGCGGCGGACAGGTTCTGGGTGGCATCCGCGCTGAGCTCCAGCTGGGAGGCGAGCTCTTCAAGCGTGTCGGCTTGGGCAGAAAAACCCTCGCCGTCGCCGTAGCTGCGGATGTTCTGCATGACCATCTCAAGCATCGGGTATTGCTCGGGCCAGTGGCTGTCTATGATTTGGAAAACCTTGCTGCCTGGTTGGTTCTGCATGACCTTAGCGATATTGGTCATGCTGAGGTCTTCGTTGGTGAAGCGCTCGCCGTGCTCGTTGACCTGCAGGAAGAACTCCTGGCCGAACTGGAGAATATGAGCCATTACCGCATGGGGTCCCACGTCCAGGTGGCCGCCGACGTTCATGCCCATCTGCTGGCCGTCGCCGGTATCGGCGGGGTTGCCGTCGTGATCCGTCACCTCGTATGAGAACAGGAATTTGTCCTGGTTCTTCAGAATCCACGGAGCATACTGCCCCAGCATTTTCTCGTTGTGGGAATAGCCGCCCGTGGCGAGCACCACGCCCTTGGAGACACGATAGCGCGTGTAGCCCTCGCCCTCATCATTGCGGCAGATCACGGCGGTTATCTGGCCGTCAGCAGCCTCGAGCTTCACGGCTGGCGAATAGAATTGTACCTGCGCGTTGCCGGTGGCCACGGCTGTATCGACATTGGCCTGCAGAATGGGCGTATGGGTCTCGTCTCCTCCGCTGATGCAGCAGCATCCGGCAAAGAGGCGCTCGTGGTCGATGCCGAAGCGATAGATGCCGCTCGTGAGCGTATCGGCGCAGACGAACAACTGACTAGGATCTTCGGGAAGCTCGTCTTCCATGCCGAGCCACAGGAGTCCGTCGTATGCGGAGGTGTACCACTCGAAAGCCTCTCCGCAGTTCTTCAGCCACTTCGTGGTTATGCGATAGTCTGCGCGATGCGACATTTGCGTCATGAGCTCGTTGGCCACCTCGGTGGGGCTGATGTCCTCGATTCCGATGGAGCGCGTCTTCTCGGTGCCGAAGGCGGCGAACATGTTCGAGCGAGCACTGGGCTTGCTGCCCTTCTCGACGCCGATTACCTTGAGTCCTCCTTCAGCGGCAGAACGCAGGGCTCCTACCCCCGCCACGCCCAGGCCAACCACGCACACGTCGCAATCAACCGTCTCGATAATCTTGTCCTCGGGGATGTCGGTTTCCACCAGGGTGCCAGTGTCAGCGAGGGCGGTCTGGTCGTCGCCAGCTGCCTCGGTTGGCTGCTTCGGGGCGCAGCCGGCGAGGCCTGCGCCGGCTGCTGAAGCGCCTGCCAGGCCGAGTGCTGCTAAAAAGCTTCGACGGCTGATTGCTCCCTTCTTCCCAAACTCCTTCATCGTCACGGTATCCTCCTTTTGTCGTATGTCAGGACGGCACCTATATCACCGCATTCGGAAGTCGCGCAAAACAGGAGAAACGTATGAAATACAAGAAAAAGCACCCTATACGAAAAGTACGACAATCATCTGACCAGGTGGTTTATTCCTTCGAGGTCGTTTCAACGAGTGAGATAAGCTCTTGGCGCGAATGGACGCCGCATTTGGTGTAGATGTGCTGCAGGTGAGATTTCACCGTGCTCTCGCTGATTACGAGCTTCTCTGCAATGTAGGGGGCGCTTCGTCCGACGATATAGAGATTGAATACATCGCGTTCGCGAGTAGTCAGGCCCCTGCTGTCGCTGAATGATTCAAGGAGACGACCCGAGAGTGAGGTGAGCTTCGCGCCGCCGCTTGCGGACAACAGCAGCGACATGGTTCGATCCTCCAGAATCCAAATGGATGCCACGACGAGCAGAAGGGCCATGAAGAGCATGGCGACCCTGCTCGCGATGTGGGGTCCGAAAAAAGCGGAAGCCAGCAGGGGGAGGGACCCTAAAGTCCCCACACACCAAGCAGTGGCTAAGATTCTCACACGAGTACCAGGATACAGTCGCCCCAGGAGCAATCCCATGTAGAGGGCGCCGCATTCCAAAAGAGAGTATGCGATGCCGGCCAACACGTAGGCAAGGTAGGTGAGAGTCGATGAGAACAGCACTAAGATAAGAGCGACCAGCGAAAGGGTCGCAACTACTTTCGTCCATACCGGCAGATTGAAGTCTCGCCCGCGGTTAAAGAGCCAGAGCACGAGTGCGAGCGATATGGCGGTAATGATGACGGGGAACATCTCTCCTTCTGCCTGCTGCAGGAAGACCGAGTACTGCAAGGATCCTACCACCAGTCCGATAACAAAAAAGCTGCAGAGGATTTTCGCCAACGAAGATGGCTCGAGGGTAAAAGACCGCTCGGCCTCCGATGAGGAAGGCGCGGGGCGCTGGATGAGGCAAAGTGCCACCGCAGAGGCTGCCACGCTCATGCCGGCGAGGGCTTGGCACCATGACGCAGACAGAAGCGAGGGGAGAATCGCCGCCGCCGATGCGAGCACCTCGACCTCTATCATCAGTTCGACAATGCCGATATCGCGCTGGGCGCAGACTGCCGCCAGCCAGCAGAAGAGAAGAACGGTTCCCCCGGCAGACATGAGGATGAGTCCGAAAATGGAGAGGGGCTCTCCTGTGCCTTGTACGGCCAGGCCCATTAGGCAGCATGAGGCGCTTGCTATGGCGAGGGGAACACTCGCGAGTGCGCGTCCCCCTCGGTTGCCCGCGATGATCAAAGCGCAAGAAACGAGGGAGGCGACGGCTACGTCTACAATGGTCGCCGGCACGCTGCCTTGTCCCAGGGGAAGATACCAGGAAATCTCGCAGGGCGCCTCAAATGACTGGGCCGCCAGAAGGGCGGAGATACCCGCCACAGCTATCAGGAGATTTCTGCCGAGCCACCGCCCATGATTGCGCTGCAACGGTATGCCCCTTCCTGTTGTGGCCCTCGATCATACGGGGACATTATACATGGGGCCGTCGCTCGGTCGAAGGGCGGCCCGAAGACCGCCCGGATACGAAGCTCTCGGGGCCGCCCGCTACTCCTCCTCGGGACGGTCGATGGCCATGCAGATGCGGTCGATGCGCAAGCGATCCATGGCCAGCACGGTGAAGGTCACCTTGGTGCCGCGGTTCTCAAGCACCGCCACGTCGCCCTCCTTGGGGATGCGGTCGAACAGCGACAGCAGAAGGCCGCCGGCGGTTTCCACGTCGTTGGCCGCCTCGGGCTCGAAGCCGAGCAGTTCCACCAAGTCGTCGATGGCCAAGGTGCCGTTGATCTGGTAGGTGCCGTCAGGCAGTTCCTCGATGTCGTCGTCGGTGTCGTGCACGTACTCGTCGTCGATGCGGCCGACGATCTGCTCCATGATGTCGCTCATGGTGACGATGCCCGCCGTGCCGCCGTGCTCATCCACGACAACGCACATCTCGGTGCGACCCTCCTGCATGGCCTGCAGCAGCTTCGCGATGGGCGCGCCCTCGGGCACGGGCGGCAGCTCGCGAATCTTCCAATCGCTCATGGGCGCGTCCTTGGGCACGTCCACGAGGTCCTTGGTGTGCACGAAGCCGACGATGCGGTCCTTCGAGCCGTCGCACACCGGGTAGCGCGTGTACTTATACTGGCGCACGATGTCCCAGTTCTCTTCCAGCGTGTCTTCCAAATCGAGACAGATGACGTCGGTGCGCGGGGTCATGATCCCCTCGGCGTCTTTGTCGCCCAGATCGAAGATGTTGTCGACGAACTCGTTCTGCTCCGGATCGATGAGGCCGCTTTCCGTGGACTCGTCAATGAGCAGCTTGATCTCCTCGCCGGTGTACACCTCGTGCTCGTCGGCCGGGTCATGCCCGAACAGCCGCATGACGCCGTTGGTAATGCCGTTGAAGATGACCATGATTGGGTAGGTGACGCGGTAGAACACGCGCAAGGGACCGGCGGTGTGCAGGGCGTACTTCTCGGTGGCGAAGATGGCGAAGGATTTCGGGATGAGCTCGCCGACCACTACGTGCAGGGTGGTCACGATGAAAAAGCCCACGGCCACGCAGATGGGATATATCGTCGCCTCGGGGAAGCCCCAGGCCAGAAGCGGTGCTTCCAGAACGGCGGAGACGGCCGGCTCGCCCAACCAGCCGATGGCCAGCGATGCCAGCGTGATGCCGAGCTGGCAGGCCGACAGGTAGGCGTTGATGTGCGTGGTCACGTCGCGGGCGGCCTCGGCGCCGCGGCGCTTCTCGGCGACGGCCATGTCAATCTGGCTCTTGCGCACGCGCACCAGCGCGAATTCCGCGATGACGAAGAACGCGTTCATCAGCAAGAAGAACACCACGAGCAACAGGCATATAGCGGTTTGCATACCGATCAATCATCCTTTCAGGGCAAAAACTCTGTTCCGCATTATAGAGGTGCGGGAGATAACATGAGCGAATCTATAGATGATTTTCCCAAACAGTCGCCGAACTGATACCGCAGAAGATACCGGCGACGCTCATACTAGGAAAAAACAAGCGAGAGCGGGGCGAGAAGCGAGTGAGGTGTTGTGTATGAAGCTAACGCGCAAACAATGGATGATGCTGGTAGTGCTCGTGCTGGGCGCCTTTGTGACGGTGCTGAACCAGACGCTGGTGACGCCGGCGCTGCCGTCCATCATGACCGAGATGAATGTCGATCAGTCCACGGCCCAATGGCTGACCACCGGGTTCACGCTGGTGAACGCCATCATGATCCCCATCACGGCGTTTCTGCAGGATCGGTTCTCCACGCGGAAGCTGTTCGTGTTCTCGATGAGCTTGTTTGCCGTGGGCACGCTGTTGGCGGCCGTGGGCCTCAACTTCCCGGTGCTTCTGGGAGGCCGTCTCGTGCAGGCCGCCGGCGCCGGCATCCTCATGCCGGTGACCATGACCGTGCTCATGCTGGTGTTCCCGGTTGATCGCCGCGGCTCGGCCATGGGCATCTTCGGCTTGGTTATCGCCTTCGCGCCGGCCATCGGCCCCACGGTGGCGGGCTTCGTCATCGACCAGGCCGACTGGCACATTCTGTTCTACCTCATCTTCGCCCTGTCCATCGTTATTATCGTTCCGTCGCTGTTCCTTGTGGACAACAAGGCGCCGGCGAACAAGGGCGACTCGGTGCTCGATCCGCTGTCGCTGGCCCTTTCCACCTTGGGCTTCGGGCTTATGCTCTACGGTTTCTCGGCCCTGGGCTCGGCCGGCTTCACGTTGGTGCCGCTGCTCACCACCGCGCTCGGCATCGTCGGCGTTGTGTGGTTCTTCATCCGCCAGACGCGTCTGCCGCGTCCGATGCTGCGCGTCGACGTGCTGAAGAACCGCCGCTTCCTCGTGGGCACCATCATCGGCATGCTCGTGCAGGGTGCGCTTCTGGCCGCCGGCATCCTCATGCCCATTTACGTGCAGTCTCTCCATGGGCTGTCGGCCACGGTGTCGGGCCTCGTGCTCATGCCCGGCGCTATCCTTATGGGCATCATGAATCCGCTCGCCGGCAAGTGGTTCGACCGCCACGGCCCACGCCGCATGGCCATCGTGGGCATGAGTTTGCTGACGCTCACCACCTTCGCCTTCGCCATTCTGAACCTCACGTCCAGCATCATTTACATCACCATCGTGTACACGGTGCGCATGTTCTCGATGTCGCTGGTGAACATGCCCATCACCACCTGGGGCATGAACGCCCTGGACAACAAGGTCATGAACCACGGCACCTCCGTGAACAACACGCTGCGCCAGGTGGCAGGCTCGCTCGGCACCGCCATCATCATCGCCGTGAGCACCCAGGTGCAGAACATCGCCTCGCCGGGCCTCGGCGCCACCGAGGGCACCATGCTGGGCATCAACGCCGCCTTCCTCGTGTGCACGGTGCTCTGCCTCGTCGGCCTGGTCATGACTATCGCCCTTGTGAAGGACAAGCCCGGCGAGGAGGCCGCGGTGGACGAGGAGGGCACCCGCAAGTCGCTGCTCACGTCCATCATGAAGACCGACGTGTACTCGCTGAGCCGGGAGGCTACGGTGGAAGAGGCCATGCGCCTGTTCGTGGAGAAGAACATCTCGGCGGCGCCCATCGTGGACGAGTCGGGCGAGCCGGTGGGCTTCATTTCCGATGGCGACATCCTGAAGCGGCTGAGCCCGCGCAGCAACTCGTTCACCGATCCCATCGTGCTGATCAACAGCACCGTGAACGACGACGAGGGCTACGACGAGAAGCTGGCGAAGGTCATGCAGATGCGCGCCAGCGAAATTGGCGCCGCCAGCCCCATCTGCGTGAGCGTGCACGCGAACCTGACCGATGTGTGCCGTGTTCTGTCCGAGAACCACCTGAAGAAGGTGCCGGTGCTGGAAGCGGGCCACATCGTGGGCATCATCAACCGCAGCGACATCACCCAGTACTCCATGGCCGCTTACCTGGCCGACCATCCGGAGCGTGCCGTCTACTGCGGCGAGGGCCCCTCCGGCCAGCACGAGTGTGTGGAAGAGGCCTGCGAGGAGTGTTAAATTCAAGCAGCCCCGGCGAGCGAGGGCAACGGGGCTGCTTGCGTGTGGGAAGCCGCAGGGTCGGCTTCCGTGCGTATGGGAAGACGCCAGGTGCGCGGGGTGCGATTGTGCGCTTGCTTGCGACGGTGCGGGCAAGCGGCGGTGCGCTGGGAGGGGGCATCCGGTATCTTTACTCCGATAGTAACTGTTTTGCGCGGCGGCGAGGGCTGCGGGCGGTCAAGCGTCTCCGATCTGCTATCCTATCGAAAACACCAGAGGCGCTGGCAACCCTTACGCCGCGGCGCCACCCTAGGGGCCGCCCGTGCCGGCAGCCCCGTTCGGAAAGGAAGGCCCATGTTCGGAGACAACCTAGAGCGCATCGTCGCGGCCATCGAGAAGAACTACGAGGCGGACGAGATCTTCTTCACCAAGCCCGGCCGCCGCTTCCCCAGCCGCACGGCTATCAAGGGGCTCATCACCGAGTTGCGCCGCGTGCTGTTCCCCGGCTATTTCGGGCCGGAGATGCTGTCGCCTTCCACGAGCCCCAGCTACTTCATCGGTCAGACGCTTATCGACATTGAATCGGTGCTGCGCCAGCAGCTCATTTTGGCGCTCACCTACACCTCCGATGATCGTGACGACCTCGTCGGTAGCGGCAATCACTTGTGCGGCGGTTGCACGAGTGACTCCATTTGCGAGCAGACGGCTGATATCTGCACGAAGTTTTTCGACGCCCTGCCCGAAATCCAGCGCACGCTGCTCACCGACGTGCAGGCGCTCTACGACGGTGACCCGGCGGCCGGCTCGAAGGAGGAGGTCATCTTCACCTACCCGGGTCTGTACGCCATCTACGTGTATCGTATTGCGCACGTGCTCTACGACTTGGGCGTGCCCATCATCCCGCGCGTGATGACCGAAATCGCCCACTCTTCCACGGGTATCGATATCGGTGCTGGCGCTCATATCGGCGAGTACTTCTTCATCGACCACGGCACTGGTGTTGTCATCGGCGAGACTACCACTATCGGCGACCACGTGAAGCTGTACCAGGGCGTTACGCTGGGCGCGCTCTCCACCCGCGGCGGCTGGCCGGCGTGAAGCGCCACCCCACCATCGAGGACAACGTCACCATCTACTCCAACGCCAGTGTGCTGGGCGGCGAGACGGTCATCGGCGAGGGCTCGGTTATCGCGGGCTCCACCTTCGTGACCTTCTCGGTGCCGCCCCATTCCCGCGTCTCCGTGAAGGAGCAGGAAATTCGCGTTCGCCAGCCCGGCGAGCGGGATTAAGCGACAGCAAGCAGCGTCGGAGGATACCAAACTGGCGATCTTGGCAGAGCGCTTGTGGAAACGGCGGGCGTCGCCCAGAAGCCTCTTCGCTAGTCTCGCCTTTACTGCTCGCCGCCGTTGGGTTCTACGAGGTATTCGAAGCCTTCCTGGGTGTATTCGCCGGCGATGCGCACGCGGGGAAGGACCTCTACAGGGTCGTCCACCTCAACGCGGCGGTTCTCGATGGTGAAAGCGCACAGTACCTCAGCTTCTTCCATGTTAGCACAGCCTCGCCGAGCCCCATGTTTTCACGTCTCAGGCCCAGCGAAGCAAATAAAAAGCGGGAGCTGCGGAGGGAAGGTTTGTCGGGGACTCTCGACTTACTATGGATAGAAGGTCGAGAGTTATGATATACTGCTAGCAATTCTGAAAGGGGTTGCTATGCCGAACATGCAGATGAACTTCCGTATCGATGCCGAATTGAAGCGGCGCGGGGACGAGCGCTTTGCTCGGTTCGGCTGCACTCCGTCGGAGGCCCTGCGGCGCTTTTACGAGGTGGCGGCGCGCTATGACGACGAGTCCGAAGCGGCCTTGCAGGCGGTCATCGGCCCCGAGACGGAGGAAGCCGACGCCATGAGCGAGGGCGAGAAACGCGCCCGAGCGATCGATGATTTCCTGGCATCGCTTCAGGCGCAACGCCAGGCCCTGGGTATTCCGCCAGCTGCCTCGCCTCGGGAGTTCTCTGACGAATATTGGGACAATCTTTTCTACGAGGCAAAAACCGAAAGACTGGCCGAAAGGGGGCTCTGGTGACGGTTGCAGAGAACGCCATTGTTGTAGATAAAAACATCTGGCTCGACTTCTATCTCCACGAACGACCTCTTCACGAAGATGCTGCCCGCTTTCTTCGTGTTGCCGAGAAGTACAATGTTACTTTGGGAACGCCAGCGGATGCTGTCAACGAAGTTTTCTTCACGGTGGGGAAATTCTTGAAGCAGCAAGTACGTGAGAACGGTGGTACCGTCGACGAACGCACAGCCTGGGCTATAAACAACTTCGCGTGGGGCTGCGTCGACCACATGACCGATCTTGCGATATCGGTTCCCATGGACGATCGCACGGCGTGGCTAGCTCGCCACTACCGCGATATCACCTCGGATTACGAAGACGCTTCAGTTCTTGCCTCCTGCGAATTGTGCAAGGCAAACTATCTGGTCACCCACGACAAACGCCTGGCGGCCCGGGCCGACATAGCCACCAAAACCGCCACGGAAATGGCCGATCTCATAACCCGCGCTCACGGGGAATAACCTCCCTGACCAATGCGGGGGTCTGAGCGTAATCTTGTGACAAGCTGTCCTGTTTGCAAAAATTGCGAGACATTTTCCCGTGGTCTGACAGTTGCCTGTTTGCCGGCAATGCCCTAGCATCGACACAGAGCATGATTGGAGAACGCGCCCGAGGGCGATGGTGCGGCGATGGCGACAAGGTGTCGCCCGGTCGAAAAGCAGAAAGGGACTCCCATGGAAAACTTCGAATTCGTTTCCCCCACACATTTCGTCTTCGGACGCGGGGCCGAAGAGCAGGTGGGCGAGAAGCTGGCAGCAGCTGGCGCCAAGCGGGTGCTTGTGCACTTCGGCGGCGGCAGCGCCGTGGCCTCCGGACTTATCGACCGCGTGGGCGCCTCGCTGGATGCTGCGGGCATCGAGCACTTGGAACTGGGCGGCGTG
>OICY01000409.1_pt1 | contig 17388 bp, 19 predicted proteins | sample 1581441 | NCBI WGS metagenome assembly OICY01 (sample SAMEA3882514, study PRJEB24775) | human gut metagenome | biome: human-associated habitat; feature: intestine environment; material: feces | place: Netherlands | collected 2009/2010 | reverse complement strand
GACTGATCTTGCCGGATTCCGGAGAGATTCAGATCGGAGAAACTATCCGTATCGGGTATCTTGCCCAAAACGTTCCGGATATGGATGGAAGACAGCGAGTGATCGATTATATTCGCGAAGTGGCAGAATATGTTCCGACGAAAGAAGGAAGAATCACCGCCTCCCAGATGCTGGAGAGATTTCTTTTTGACCCGGCCATGCAGTACACACCTGTAGAAAAACTTTCCGGAGGAGAGAAGAGAAGACTGTACCTTCTGAAAGTCTTGATGGAGGCACCGAACGTCCTGCTCCTGGATGAGCCAGGAAATGATCTGGATATCCCTACTATGACTATCCTGGAAGATTATCTGGATCACTTTGACGGAATTATCATCACGGTATCACATGACCGTTATTTCCTGGATCGTATTGTGAACCGTATCTTCTCATTTGAAGGAGACGGAAAAGTACGACAGTTCGAGGGTGGTTATTCGGATTATCTGATCCGTAAAGAACTGGAAGGTCTGGATACAGAGATGTCATTGAAAGGACATGCTGCCGGGACAGAGGAACAGCCGAAGAAGGCAGAGAGCTCTTCGAAAGACACCTGGAAACAGCGGGAACCAAAGCTGAAATTCACATTCAAAGAGCAGCGGGAGTTCGAGTCGATCGATGATGACATTGCAAAACTGGAAGAAAAGATTGAGACACTGGATGCACAGATTGCAGCCAATGCGACTAATTCGGTGAAATTGCGGGAACTTATGGAGAAAAAAGAAGAGACTGAGAATGCACTGGATGAGAAGATGGACCGATGGGTATATCTGAATGATTTAAATGAAAAGATTCAAGATGCAAAGCAACAGGGATAAACAAGGAGAAAAAGTATATGAACTGGACAAGAGAAAGACTGAAAACAAATGGTAAGATTGCATTTAAGAAGAATTACTGGGCATGTGTGGCTGTAGCAGTGATCATGGGAATCATCACAGAACAGTCTGTATGGGAATGACGGGTTTTCATTCTCATATCATTACGGATGGGGATTCCCATTTGCAGGGCTGGCAATTGCAATGGCTGCGATTATATTAACGATTGTAATATGGGCACTGAAGATATTCGTGGGAAATCTTCTGGAAGTAGGTGGAAAACGTTTCTTCGTATTGAATAAGACAGAGAATCCAACGGTTGGAACGATGTTTGATGCATTCCGTTCCGGACATTATGTGAATATTGTACTGACCATGTTCTTAAGAGAACTTTTTACATCCTTATGGACATTACTGCTGGTGATTCCAGGAATCGTGAAGCATTATGAATACCTGATGATTCCTTACATTCTTGCAGAGAATCCGGGAATGGACAGAAAAGAAGCGTTCCAGATCAGTAAGCGTATGATGGACGGACAGAAGATGGAGACGTTTATTCTGGATCTGTCATTCCTTGGATGGTATCTGCTGAGTGCGGTTACCTGTGGACTTCTTGCGATTTTTTATGTAAATCCGTATGTACAGGCATCCTTTGCGGAGATGTACACATTCAATAAGCAGAAGGCTTATCAGGAGGGATATATCCGGTAAGAGTTTCAGAAGGATAAATTTTAAAATGTAAGAATAGAACGCAGACGCTGGCTTAAAATGAAGCGTCTGCGCTTTTATTTAGTGGGCGGCCTTCTCCGCAAAGGTAGTCGTAACTAGTTCTTCATAAGGAACACGCTCTTTCAGCTCACCGGAGTTTTCCAGAATATCCTGCAGCAGATTGAAGCTTTCTTCGTTGAAGATCAGATCCGATTTCCAGGTGTCTTGTTCGTAGTAACGGCTGACAATGGTTGTAATTGTAGCGAGATCGGTTTCCTTGAACTGTGGTGCAATGACTTTTGCAATCTCTTCCGGAGTGTGGGACTGAACGAAATCCATTCCTTTTTGCAGGGCATTGGTGAATTTCTGGATGATGTTCGGATTAGCATTCAGATAACTTGTTTTGGCACTATAGGCGGTGTATGGGACATAGCCGGAATCAACGCCGAGAGAAGCAACGACATAACCGGAATTTTCCGCTTCAAGGGCAGTAGCGCTCGGTTCAAATTCGATGGTATAGTCTGCCTGCCCACCGGAAAATGCAGCAGCGGTTGAACCGAAATCAATACTCTGGTTGATAGAAAGATCCTTCTGTGGATTAATTCCGTTTTTTTTCAAAATGTATTCAAAGACCATTTCCGGCATGCCACCTTTTCTTCCGCCAAGAACGTCTTTTCCTTTCAGATCATCCCATGAAAAATCCGGCATTTCTTCACGTGCGACCAGAAAGTTTCCGGCGCGCTGCGTAAGCTGCGCGAAGTTTTTGATAACATCATTTGCACCCTCCTGGTAAGTATAAATCGAAGATTCACTTCCCATAAAGCCAATATCTGCCTCACCGGAGAGGACGGCGGTCATAACTTTATCCGCCCCAAAACCAGTAACAAGAGTCAAATTAATTCCTTCATCCGCAAAATACCCATTTTCAATCGCAACGTATTGCGGGGCATAGAAGATAGAATGGGCGACTTCGTTCAGTGTCACAGAGACAGGAGAAGAATTGGTGTCATGATTGGCTTGGGAAGTGACGGTTTCAGCTTTAGGATTCGTAGCATTATCATCGGCAGGTGCAGAGCTGCAGGCTGATAAAAGGCCGACAGTTATAGCAGAAACAAAAAGTAAGGATATAAAATTTTTTTTCATAAGTCCTCCTGGGTGGTATAACATTCTCATTTAAGATATGCAAAAAATGTGAAATTGGTGTTTTTATCTGATAGCCAATCGCTCTCCGCTGAAGATTTTGAAACTCCAGAACAACCTGCAACTAAAAGTCCCTTATTTTATCATATAATTTATCCGAGTAATATGGCAGATAAATAATTGATTGGGTAATTACTTATTTGATTTTGTCAGCAATAACGCCAGTACTGCCGAGAGAATTCTTGCAAACACCATACTCCGCAATATTTGCTCATAAGTGGCTGACTTCCATCACCTACGCTCTGCAATATCAGGTTGATGATCACCAGTGAAATATTAGGAGTCAGAGCAAGTCCGAAAGGAGCGAGTCCTGCCTTAAAAATTGATTTGCATAGAGAACCGAATTCACCAGCATTTGCACAAATTTCCAGTTTCTTTTTTTACCACAAAATGCACAAGAACAGAAAACGGTTTGTTGATTAATTTGTCCTAAGAGAGTAAACTGAAACATAAGACATTTGGGGTGTGTGTATCTGAGAAAAACTGAAAAAAGATAAAATAATGGAGGTGCGGCTATGGGATTCTGGATTTTTATGCTTATAATGGATTTACTGATTCCGTTTACAATGATCGGCTTCGGAAAAATGTTTTTGAAAAAAGCACCGGATCAGATCAATTATGTGTTTGGTTACAGAACATCAATGTCAATGAAGAATCAGGACACCTGGGTATTTGCACATCATTATTGCGGAAAGATCTGGTATATCTGTGGACTTATTCTTTTGGTGGTATCTTTAATTGTGTTACTTCTGGTTATTGGAAAGTCTAATGATGCCATAGGAAATGTCGGGGGAATTCTGTGTGTATTTCAGATGATTCCACTGGTGGGTTCGATCATACCGACGGAGATTGCACTCAGGAAAAATTTTGATAAATATGGAAATAAAAGATAAATCAGGAGGATGCCATGAAAATAGCAGTATTTTTCCCAGGCATTGGTTATCATTGTGATAAGCCACTTTTGTACTATGCAAGAAAACTGGTTCAGGAATATGGATATGAAAAGATAGTCATGCAGGAGTATTCCTATAATGGCAAAAATATACGCGGCGATAAAAAGAAAATGCAAGAGGCATTTGAGTCCTTGTATGCGCAGGCAGAAAAGAAGCTTGAAGAAATCGCATTTGACGAGTACAGTGAAGTTTTATTTATTGCCAAAAGCGTAGGAACCATTATTGCATCCGCTTATGCTGAGAAATATAAGATAAAATGCTGTCAGATTTTGTATACCCCGCTTGAACAGACTTTTATGTTTGAACATGATGATGCAATTGCATTTATTGGAACTGCGGATCCGTGGAGCGATGTAAAAAAAGTAATTGCAAGTTCAAAGAATCAGGCAGTTCCGATTTATGTGTATGAGGATGCCAATCATTCATTGGAAAAAGAAAATATTTTACAAAACATTGATATCCTGAAAAACGTAATGGAAAAGACACAGAAGTATTTGCGGTAGCTATTCCAGGAAAGCGAACCCATTTGCACTGGAGGTGTCGAATAAATCCCGTGCAATCCGGATAACGTCGTGTGCATAGGATGGAAGATATCCTCCATGGCGGTGTGCCACTGGGAAGAGGAGTTGAATAGGAAAAGCCTATTTTTTACCAGGAAGATCAGAAAAAACTGATAGAGTAAAAAATCAGGTTGTGGAGGAGAAGATGAGATTAAGGAATATCCTGATTGTCGTAAAAGACATTGAAAAATCAAAGAAATTCTATCATGATCTGTTTGGTCTGGATATCATTCTGGACAATGATGGAAACGTTATTCTGACAGAAGGACTTGTTTTACAGGACGAAAAAGTCTGGAAGGATGTTACAGGAAAAGAAGTTGTCCCGGAGAATAATTCCTGTGAACTTTATTTTGAAGAGCGGAATATTGAAGCGTTTACTGAAAAATTAGAAAAACTGTATCCGGAAATCAAATATGTCACCAGGCTGATGACGTACAGCTGGGGACAGAAAGTGATCCGTTTTTATGATCTGGACGGCAATCTGATTGAAGTCAGGACACCGATGCGGGGATAAAGAGAAAATAACATACATCAGGAGGACAACAAAATGGCAGCGGTACTTTTACGTGCAGCATCTCTGGCGTTTGTCATGGTTCTTGGAATTTTATTGAAAAAGACGGGAATCGTCGGCAATCCGGCAAGGCTACTCCGAAAGGTTGAAAAATAGAAAATTTACGAGGTGAGAGAAGATGAAGATAAAATCAGTTGCAGTTTTAGGTGCGGGAGCAGTAGGCTCTTATGTGATCTGGGGTCTTTCTGAAAAATCAGATATCCGGCTTGGAGTAATCGCTGAAGGAGAAAGAGCAGAACGTCTGAAAAAGAACGGATGTGCGATCAATGGCAAGACTTACCATCCGGAGGTGTGGACTCCGGATGAGGCACATGATGTGGATCTGATGGTGATTGCTTTGAAATACGGTTCACTGGAAGGTGCTTTGGAGAGTATACAAAAAGTAACAGGCGAGCATACGGTGATCATGAGTCTGATGAACGGTGTTGACAGCGAAGAGATCATTGGCAGAACAGTGGGAATGGAGCATGTGTTACCGGCACTGATCAAAGTGGCTTCACATAAAGAGGAAGACGGTTATCATTTTGATCCACCGACCACACTTGGAATCATTTTCGGAGAACCGTCCGCGCCGTTCGACAGCGAGCGGGTGAAAGCAGTGGAAAAGTTATTTGCAGATACCGGGATTCATTTCCGCTCCACAGAGTATATTCAGGAAGAGATCTGGTGCAAGTTTTGCCTGAATGTGTGCAGCAATCTGCCGCAGGCGATTCTGGGAGCAGGCGTTGGATGTTACCGTGACAGCGTGCACATGAAAGCAATCAGTGACGGATTAAAAAGAGAGCTGGAAGCAGTCGCACAGGCAAAAGGAATCGATATGAGTAAGACCGAAAGCTCGTCCGGACGTGGAAGTGCGGTTCCACCGTCAGCCAGATATTCCACCTTGCAGGATCTGGATGCCGGATGCCACACGGAAATCGATATGTTCTCCGGCGCGCTTGTTCGGATGGGAAAAGAGCTTGGAATCCCGATGCCGTATAATGAATACACCTATCATATGATCAAGGCGCTGGAAGAGAAAAACGATGGTAAATTTGATTATACCGGGAAGGAAGAACTGACCTGGTCAAAATAGAAAATATAGAGCGGGTATGTTATGCAGAAATCAGCATAAATTAAAATGTGCGATTTCGGGAGAAGATGTAAGATCAGATTCTCGTAAAAAGAACAACATAAAATGAAAAAAAGAAAGAGAGAGAAAGCATGAACGAATTATATGAAGCAATTGAAAAGAAAATCAAATCATCCGGATATCCGAGACTGATTTCCGGAGAGGATGTATACGATGATATCTGTGATCAGATTGAAGGAAAGGAAAATGGAGAATATATTTTACTTTCCAAATTTGATGATGATGTTGTGTTTGAATATCATATCACGATTCAGGATGATGATTTTAATCTTGGAATCCTGACCATGAAGACACCGGAAGGCGTATTTGAAGTAGATTTTGATGAGGAATAGAAGATGCAGATTACCGTTTATCTTGGTGCAAATGAAGGAAATGTTTTCCGAACGTCTGGAATTTCTCCAGAATAATTTTTATTCTTATGGCGAATATGCCCTGGTTGGAACAAAGGGCTATTGCTATGAAGGAAAAGATACGATCGAACATTTTGAAAAGCTGCGCAGCCGGGAAATCGAGCGCCTGCGGGTTTCTTTGGAGATGGCGAAAAAGGCAGGATACCAGAAATTTACCGGGATGATTTTTGTAGAAAATGAGACAAAGGATGTTCTATGCTTTTTCATGTTATAGTAGTAGTTACCAGCGTAAATATAAGGAACGGTTTCGGACAAAAAGAGCGAAACCGTTCCTTATTTGGTTGATAGAAGTCACTCACATTTCTTCGGATCAATTTTTGGCGGCCGATAATGATAGACTTCTTCGTAGGATTCCAGCTCAGCTCTGTTTGTGGGACCGACAGGGATCAGACCGGTGCAGTCCTGCGCAGATGCTGCATTAGACAGATAATCGTAGGAATCGATGATCTTCTGATTGGATTTTTTGCGGGATGAAATATCAGAATGTTTTTCTTTTTTCATGGGGACCTCCTTATCTGATATGGCACAGGCAGAAAAAAGTGAAAATCTTAAAAACTGCCGGCAGGATAAGATAAGTATGTGCTGATAGGTAGAAAGTATGTATGAAAAAAACGGTTTCTGCCTCATTTGGGTTTGAAAACTATGTGAGATAGAAAGAAAGCCGTCTGTTAAACGCATCAGGGCAAAAAAATACTTGCATTCTGAGTTTAAGAAGACCATAATAGCAAAGGGATTTTTTTGAAATTATTTGAAATCAGGAATGAAATAAGAGAGAAGCAGAGAAAAAGGGGAGTTAAAAGAAAATGGAACAAAAGCATATGTTCACAAATAAAATGATTGCAGATCTTCTGATACCGGTCGTTCTGGAACAGCTTCTGAACTCCATCATGGGAACAGCGGACACAATGATGGTAAGCAATGTGGGATCTGCGGCGATTTCAGCAGTATCGCTGGTGGATTCGATCAATGTGCTGGTGATCCAGGCGTTTTCTGCGCTGGCGGCAGGAGGTGCGATCGTCTGTGCACAGTATATCGGACAGAAGAATGTGAAGCGGGCAAATGAATCCGCAAGGCAGGTGCTGTTTATTATTACGGCAATTTCGGTTGTGATCAGCCTGATCTGTCTTGTTTTCCAAAAGCCGATGCTGCGTCTGATCTTTGGATCAGTGGAGGCGGAGGTCATGCGTGCGTCGGAAATTTATTTCTTCTACACGGCACTGTCCTTTCCGTTTATCGCAGCTTATGATTCGGCAGCATCGATTTTCAGGGCACAGGATAATACGAAAGGTCCGATGCTCATTTCCATGATATCCAATGTGATGAACATTGCAGGAAATGCAATGCTGATCTGGGGATTTCATATGGGTGTTGCAGGGGCAGCACTTGCAACTCTGATTTCACGTGTTTTCTGTGCAGTTGTAGTTCTGGCCCAGCTGCGTCAGGACAGGCAGCCGATCGTGGTGCGTGATTATCTGAAAATCCGTCCAGACTTCCGGATGATCCGGAGAATTCTAAGTATCGGTATCCCTTCAGGGGTAGAGAACAGTATGTTCCAGCTTGGAAAGCTTGCGATTCAGTCCTCCGTATCAACGCTCGGCACAGTGGCAATCGCGGCACAGGCAATGACGAGTATTCTGGAAAATCTGAATGGAATTGCAGCAATCGGAGTTGGCGTTGGGTTGATGACGATTGTTGGACAGTGTATTGGGGCTGGCAGAAAAGATGAAGCGGTTTACTATATCAAAAAGCTTTGTATGATTGCGGAAGTGATTCTGATCATCAGCTGTCTGAGTGTATTTGTACTGACAAAACCGATCACGATCCTTGGTGGTATGGAAAAAGAAAGTGCGGATATGTGTATCCATATGACGATGTGGATCACGATTGTAAAGCCATTGGTATGGATTATGGCATTTATCCCGGGCTATGGTATGCGCGCAGCCGGGGATGTGAAATTTTCAATGCTCACATCTTGCACGACGATGTGGCTGTGCCGTTTTTGCCTTAGCGTATTTATGATCCGGATAGTTGGTGTCGGAGCGATGGGCGTGTGGATCGGAATGTTTTCAGACTGGACACTCCGTGGGATTATTTTTTCGTGGAGATTCCACAGCAGAAAGTGGCTGAAGCATCAGGTGATTTAAAATTCTTACATAGATTTTACATGGCAGATCCTTTGGATTTTACATACCTTTGTTAAGATTCTGTTAAAGGTAAGGAATTTGGAAAGGAAGATGTAAAATGAGAAAGCTGTGGGATTTCTGGAAGAATAAAAAATATGGAAAAAAGAGTATGACAGGATGGTTTCTGCTGACGAATGCATTATTGTGTGGGGTTATAGGTGCAGCACTTTGGGGAGTTGTCAGTCTGGTGGCGTTAAAAGGAATATCCTGGCTGATCATATTTGCAGGATATGCGATTGTTTTCCCGGGATTCCTCGGAGGTGTACTTTTTGCAATGAATGCGGAAACAACGATGGATGAATTAGAGATAAAATAAACAGACAGAGAAGCGGAAATATCAGAAATGGTATTTCCGCTTTTTTCGATACAAATGATGAGGATTGCGAGAGTGCAAAGCACGTAGCAATCTGGTATCAAAGGGGTCAAAATACCTTTTGCCACAACATTAAATGATGTGAATGTCAAAAGTGAATTTTGATTCTTACATCATACAAATACAAATTTACAATTTTTACAGATTGTATAGAAAGAAAATACGGAAAAGACTGGTTATTATAGAGCTGATTTGGTAAAATAAAGACAATAATAAGAAGCAGGTGATGAAATATGGACAGTCAGAAGAAAGATCCGCTCTATAAAAGTTTTGGATACGCATTTGAAGGGATTGGTACCTGTATCAAAAAAGAGCGGAATATGAAGATTCACTGTGCGGCAGCGATTCTGGTAGTGATTGCCGGAGTGATATTGAAGATCTCATCGCTGGAATGGTGCATCTGCCTGACACTTTTTGGGCTTATCATGGCGCTGGAGCTGGTCAATACCGCAGTAGAAGCGGTGGTTGATCTGGTGACGGAAGAGCGGAAGCCACTTGCAAAGATTGCAAAAGATACAGCAGCAGGTGCGGTTCTGATCGCAGCAATTATGGCAGCGATCGCCGGGATTATTATTTTTCTGCCAAAGGGGCTTACATTCCTTGGGTTTTAAAGCAGATTGAAATTGTGAAAGGAGATAGACGTTATGGGAAGTTTAGGAGATGGAGTTAAGAAAGTATTACTTGCAGGGATTGGTACAGCAGCAGTAACTGCAGAAAAGTCAAAAGAAGTTCTGGATAAGATGGCAGAACGTGGAGAAGCAGCTGTAGAACAGGGAAAAGTTCTGAATCAGGAACTTCGCCACAATATCAAGAAGACCGTAAAAGAAAATGTCAATGTTTCTGTCAGGACATCTTCACCGGAAGAACTGGATGAGCTGCTTGATAAGATGACACCGGAGCAGATTGAACAGCTCAAAGAAAGAATTTATGAGCGTGAAGCAGCAGTTTCTGAAGAAGAAACAGAAAAAGTAGAAGAAGCTGTAGAACAGGCAGGAGAGACGGCTGAAACTGTTGAAACAGAGACGGCAAAGGAAGCAGCAAAAGAAGTTGAAGCAATCGAATCTGGCAACGAGGACATGAATGAGTAACAAAAACCAGCCAAAAGAGTCAAATAAATATGGTTCCAGACTGCGGGAGATGACAGCAGTCCTCAGAAAACATGGGATTACCGGTGGACTTACCCCGGAAAAGCTCCGGCTGATCCTGGAGGATCTGGGGCCGACTTATATTAAGCTTGGTCAGATCATGTCACTGCATTCCGACATTCTTCCGAAAAGCTATTGTGAAGAACTGATGCGGCTTCATTCCGAGGTGACACCGATGCCATTTGAACAGGTAGCAGAAGTGATCCGCAAGTCCTACGGTTATGAGTGGAACGAAGTGTTCCAGAGCATTGATGTGCATCCACTGGGATCGGCATCGATCGCACAAGTCCACCGGGCGGTTCTGAAGACTGGGGAAGATGTTGTCGTCAAAGTTCAGAGGCAGGGCATCTATAAGGTAATGTCCAGAGATATCAGTCTGCTCCACAAAGCGGCAAAGCTGGTCCCGCCAGGTACGATCAAGGACATGGTGGATATTAATATGGTTCTGGACGAGCTCTGGACTGTCACCCAGCAGGAGATGAATTTCCTTCTGGAGGCAGCCAGTATGGAAGAATTTGCCCAGCGCAATCAGGATGTGGCTTTTGTTACAACGCCTCGGCTCTATCGCGAATATACGACCAACCATGTGCTAGTGATGGAATATATTGATGGATTTGCAATCAACGATAAAGAAAATCTGCTGGCAAATGGCTATGATCTGAATGAGATTGGAACAAAGCTTGTAGATAATTACATTCGCCAGGTTATGGAGGACGGTTTTTTTCATGCTGATCCGCATCCAGGCAATGTGCGTATCCGTGATGGAAAGATTGTCTGGATCGATATGGGAATGATGGGAAGACTTACCGAGCGTGACCGGGAACAGATCAGCAATGCAGTCAAAGGTGTGGCAGAGAATGACATCGGTCTGATCCAGGAAGCGGTGATGGCACTTGGCGAGTTCCGCGGAAAGCCGGATCAGAGCAAGCTGTATGAAGATATCAATAATCTGATGGCAAAATATGGAACGATTGATATGGGTGATATCGATATTGCGGAAGTTATGCAGGATCTGATGGAAGTGATGAAGGAAAATAAAATTTCCATGCCTCATGGACTTACTATGCTTGCAAGAGGACTCGCCAATATGGAAGGTGTGCTTGCCGAGATCAGTCCGCAGATCAACATGGTTGAGATTGCGGCGGCACGGATGAAGGAGAGCTTTCTGACGAAGGAACAGTGGAAAAAAGAGATAAAGAATGATGCAAAAAGACTGTATCGTTCTCTTCACAAGGCAATGGATATTCCTTCCCTTGCAGCAGACATCCTGCAGGGTCACATGAAAGGACAGACCAGAGTCAATCTGGATCTTCATACTTCGGATGAGCTTTCCGGGTTGCTCAGGAGGTTGGTGCGGAATATTGTAATGGGGCTGTGGGTGATGGCACTTCTGATCAGTTCCAGCATTATCTGTACAACCAATATGCAGCCAAGGTTGTGGGGGATTCCGGCAATCGGTGCGTTTGGATATCTGATGGCATTTGCCATTGTAATGTATGTTTTTATCAAACATATCTTTTCAAAAAAATAAATAAACAGGGGGAAAAGAGATGCGGAAGGAGTTTTATACAGGGCATCTTTTTGATGTATATCGTTATTTTGGAGCGCATAAAGAGGGTGAAAATTTTATTTTCCGTGTGTTTGCGCCATCGGCAAAAGGAGTGTGCGTATTTGGAGAATTCAGTAACTGGACAGAGATCCCGATGTATCAGGAGGGACAGAGCGGTGTATATGTGTCAGAGCCGATTCCGGCGAAGACTGGTCAGCTGTATAAGTACTGCATTTACACAGCAAATGGCGGAAGGGTAGAGCACTGTGATCCATATGGCTTCCAGATGGAATTAAGACCAGGAGATTGCTCAATCTTAACGGATCTTTATAGTTATAAATTTAAGGATGAAAAATGGATGAAGAACCGGACAGTCGGATTTGACAGTCCGGTCAATATCTACGAGATCCATGCAGGATCCTGGAGAAAAAAAGGAGAAGGGCAGACAGACTGGTATACTTATATTGAGCTTGCAAAGCTTCTGATTCCTTATGTAAAAAAGAATCATTATACTCATATTGAGATGATGCCGCTTTCCGAGCATCCTTTTGACGGATCCTGGGGATATCAGAATACCGGATTTTTTGCGCCGACCGCACGTTATGGAACACCGGATGAGCTGAAAAAATTTGTGGATGAGTGTCACCAGGCAGGAATTGGTGTGATCATGGATTTTGTTCCGGTACATTTTGCAGTCGATTATTATGGCTTGAAAGAATTTGACGGAACCTGTCTGTATGAATATCCAAATGCGGCAGTAGGTGAAAGCGAATGGGGAAGCTGTAATTTCATGCATTCCAGAGGGGAAGTACGATGTTTCTTACAGTCGGCAGCAAATTACTGGCTGAGTGAGTTCCATTTTGACGGAATCCGTATGGATGCAGTCAGCCGTCTGATCTACTGGCAGGGTGACGAGGCCAGAGGTGTTAACGGAACGACACTGGATTTTCTGAAGGTGATGAACCAGGGACTAAAGTCCCTTCATCCGACAGCCATGCTGATCGCAGAAGATTCCACCAATTTTCCAGGTGTTACCAAACCGGTTGACCAGGGAGGAGTTGGTTTTGATTACAAGTGGGATCTTGGCTTCATGCACGATACACTGGAATATTTCCAGAGTGCACCAGAATACAGAAGCAGAGATTATCATAAGCTGACATTCTCGATGATGTATTATTATAATGAGCGTTTTTTGCTGGAATACTGTCATGACGAAGTGGTACATGGAAAGGCAACGATTCTCCAGAAGATGAACGGAGAATATGAGGATAAGTTCCCGCAGGCAAGAGCTATGTATCTGTATATGATGGCGCATCCTGGTAAGAAGCTGAATTTCATGGGAAATGAATTCGGTCAGCTTCGCGAGTGGGATGAAAGCCGCGAGCAGGACTGGGATATCCTAAAATATCCGCTCCATGATGCATTTCACCGTTATATGATCGAACTGAACCGCATCGGTCAGGAAAATGATGCATTCTGGCATGATTATGATCCGGAGAATTTCAAATGGCTGGACTGCCATCAGGAAGAGCGCTGTATCTATGCGATCAAAAGAAAAGGAAAAAATAAGAACTTTATCGCGATATTCAACTTCTCAGACGAAGAACAGGAAGATTACGAACTGGATACCGAAGAAGAAGGAAAACTCAGTGTGATACTGGATACGGACTGGGACGAATATGGAGGAAATACAAAAAAGAAAAAGACATTGCCGGCAAAAGCAAAAAAAGGGACGCATGTGACGCTGGACCTGCCGCCGTTTTCGGGGATTTTGCTGATGAGTTAGGTGATGGGAAAGGGACGCCCGGGGCAGAACGATATTTCTGCTTTCGGGCGCGCTTTCGCTCCGCAAAAAACGCAGCGGTACTAAGTTCGGTGATACCGCAAGCGTTATCCCCTCACTAAGTGCCGGCGTTTTTTGAGGGCCCGCCAGCAGAATTATCGTTCTGCCCCGGGCTGTGCTATGACACCAGAACCGCATCGGCGAAGGGGGGAAGACGGCACCATACTAAGCGCACAAAAAACTAATACCAGGGGGGACGGCATCCGCTGTGCGTCGCCTGGATGTGGTGTCTGACGGGAAGTGGTGGCAATGGATTTGCAGAAGTACTGGAGGTATATTGATAAGGTATAAAGTTTACGTTCCTGAGCAACCTATCCCACTGAAATTAAAATAGTATTTTCCCAGTGCGGCAGCGAAGCGCCTCCGCACAACTTGTACTGGAGCGACAAACGCAAGCACCCATGCATTCGGAATGAACCCCATCGGAAACGTCGGTACTTAGTGAGAGGATGTCGTCAGACATCATCGAACTTAGTATCCGCTACGTTTGCGGACTAAGCGCGAGCGGGGGTGAATCCGAATCCATGGGTGCGTAACTTTGTCAACCACCTACAACTTACAAACCTCCCTGTCGTAAGTCATCAGCCCGTTTATTTCATCTTCGATGTCGGAGAGTTGTGTATATACTGCTCCGCACAATCCCTGTTCTTTGAGGGGGTCGATTTCTTCAGACATAAGTTTATGATAGGCTGCCTGGAATTCTTCCTGTGAAGAGCAGATTTTATATCCGTATGTCTTGCCGGAGCAGGTATGTCCTTTGACCTGGCAGGTGTAGCCTCCGTATTCGGAGATGACGAAAGCGCGGTCAGATGGAGTTACGAACTGCTTTGCAAAGTAGTTATGTTCACTTTTGAAATCTCCCTGCCGTCTGTCAAACCAGCCACTGGCGGAATCGATGAGCCGGGTGTCATCCAGTTCGCGGAATAAGGCAGTGAGCTTTTTTGAATCAAACTGTCCCCAGCCTTCATTGAAGATTACCCAGGTGCTGATGCATGGGAATGCTTTTAGGGCAGTGACAGTTTCTTTGCATTCACGGATGAATTCTTCTCTGCCATGTACATTTTTCCTGCCGAAGAGAGGATGAATCCGGTCACTGGTGTGAAGCTTGAATTTTGGAAAGAGTGCAGGCAGCCAGGTCATGAACGGAGCATTGTAGGTGCCACCGTTTACCATGTCCTGCCAGACGATCATTCCAAGGCGGTCGCAATGATAATACCATCTTGCAGTCTCGACTTTTACATGTTTACGGATCATGTTGAAGCCGAGATTTTTCATGGTCTGGATATCATAGATCAGCGCTTCATCAGATGGTGCAGTGTAAAGCCCGTCCGGCCAGTATCCCTGATCCAGGACTCCATTCAGAAAAAGTGGTTCATGGTTCAGGCAGAAGCGGGGAAGTCCTTTTTTATCCGGTTCGATGGTAAAGGTACGCATTGCAAAATAGCCGGTGACTTTATCTTCGCCTGCCTGTATCTCAATTGTATAAAGATAAGGATCATCAGGATTCCAGGGATGCATATTGTTGACGTCACAGTAGCAGGAGTAACAGCAAAGAGAGTCAGACTGATTGGTGCAGATCCCTTTGGAAATCAGGCGACCGTCCATGTCTCTGACGTGACAGACAACCGCTTCGGCATCGCTGCATCCGGAAATCGGATGATTTAAAAGAAGGGATACGTGTACTGTCTCTTTTTCATATAAAGGGGTGAGTTCCAGTTTTTTGACATAGACAGCCGGAACCCATTCCATCCATACTGTCTGCCAGATTCCACTCTGGGCAGTGTAGAACATTCCGCCACGCTTTAATTTCTGTTTTCCAACACTGTGATAAGAAGTGTCGGAACGGTCTTCAATGTGTACAGTCAGAGTGTTGCAACCCTCCTGCAGAGCATCTGTGATATCAGCAGAAAATGGAAGATATCCGCCGATATGTGAGACAACTACTTTTCCATTTACCAGAACTTTCGCATACTGATCGACTGCACCAAAATGCAAGATGCACCGGGATCCGTCGGAAGGAAGGCACTTGACCGACAGCAGGCGCTCACAGAGCATTTTTTCGTGCGGCTTTAACTGGAAACCGGCACCGGAAAGAGGGGCTTCCGGAGAAAAAGGAACGAGAAGAGTTCCTTCTTTGGTTATGGTATTTTTTTCTGAAAGAACTGTGTAATTCCATTCTCCATTCAGGTTGATATATTGATCGCGGATCATTTGCGGACGTGGATATTCTTCTAGTATGTGCTGCGGATCAAGAGCTTTTCCCCAACGGGTAGTCAGTGTCTGATGGGAAACTTTTCTGGGAAAGATCCGTACACTTGCAAGTGCTGCTAAAAGATTCATAAAAAAACCTCTTTCGTTAAATATTCTTATAGTCTATTGTACCATGTGACAACAAAAACACCGCACATTTTATAGAAATTTTAGAAATGAAAACAGTGGGGAAAAACGGATTGTAAAAAAGAAAGAATCAGTTTATCATAAGAATATAAGAAAAGATGAGCTGTGAGAACACAGACAAAGAGCAGGCAGGAGGAAAGACCGATGAAAATAGTTTTAGATACACATGCACATACCATTGTCAGCGGACATGCATACAATACGATACGTGAGATGGCACAGATGGCGAAAGAGAAAGGACTGGAGGCATTTGCACTGACTGAACATGCACCGCAGATGCCGGGAACCTGTCATGAGTTCTATTTCCAGAATCTGCATATCGTACCGCGTGAAATGTACGGCGTGAGACTGTTCATGGGTGTGGAACTGAATATTATGAATGAAAAGGGAGAGGTTGACCTTCCGGAGAGCACACTTTGTCAGATGGATATTGCAATTGCAAGTATTCATGGACCTTGTTATAAAGGCGAGCGGACGGAAGAGGCAATCACGGCGGCATACCTTGCGGCAATGGAGAATCCGCTGATTCACATTATTGGACATCCGGATGACGGAAGATATCCGGTGGATTATGAACAGCTGGCCAAAAAAGCAAAAGAGACAGGAACCGTTCTGGAGGTAAATAACGGTTCGTTAAGACCTGGCGGATTCCGCGTGGATACCAGGAAAAATGATTTAAAAATGCTGGAATACTGTAAGAAATACGAAGTTCCGGTTACGATGGGAAGCGACGCACATATGGATGTAGATCTTGCAGATTACAGTTATGCGCTTCCGGTGATCGAGGAGAGTCATTTTCCGGAAGAACTGATCGTTAATACTTCTGCAGAGCTTCTGAAATCATGTATTCAGTATAAACGGAATATGTGGAAACAGAAAAAAGTGAATTGTTAATACGTCATTTACGTTAAAAAAGCCTGGATGAAAGATAGAGAAAAGACTTGATATCTAGTTTTTAATACTATATAATATCTATATTGAGGTGAAAAAGAATGACGATAAATACGGAAGATTTATTAAACAGTATCCTGGAAAGTGTCGGCAGAATTGATTATATTCATCCGGTAGATATTCCGAATATAGATTTATATATGGATCAGGTAACAACTTTTATGGAGGAACAGCTCAGTTCGACGAAGCGTTATGAGGATGATAAGATCCTGACGAAAACGATGATCAATAATTATGCGAAAAACAATCTGCTTCCGCCTCCGAACAAGAAAAAGTATTCCAAAGAGCACCTTCTGGTTTTAATTTTTGTCTATTATTTTAAGAACCTGCTCTCAATCAAAGATATTGAGATTTTGTTAAAGCCACTGACAGACAAATATTTTGCTGTGGATTCGGAATTTGACATGGAAAGTATCTATGAAGAAGTCTGTAAGATGGAAAAAAGCAGGATCGGAGAGTTGCAGGATAGTATTCGTAAGGCGTATGAGACTGCTGAGAATTCTTTTGTATGTGTGGATGATGAAGAAAGAGAACAGCTTCAGAAGTTTGCCTTTATCTGTAATCT
>OICY01000399.1_pt1 | contig 17739 bp, 16 predicted proteins | sample 1581441 | NCBI WGS metagenome assembly OICY01 (sample SAMEA3882514, study PRJEB24775) | human gut metagenome | biome: human-associated habitat; feature: intestine environment; material: feces | place: Netherlands | collected 2009/2010 | reverse complement strand
CCGCCACCAGCGGCGGGCAGGCGCTGTACGGCTATTTTGCCATGAACCTGAACGCACTGTGGAACCCCGTGGGGGTGAACGGCGTTCTCTACAGCCGCCTGCTGCCTGCGCAGAATCAGATCGATGGCAACTATGATGCCTTCGCCTATCTGGGCCTCGGTGTGTTGGCCGCCCTGCCGATCACGCTCGCGGCGGCGCGGCGGCGCATATTGGCCGCTGTGCGGCGTCACTGGGCGCTCTGCCTTGTCTGCTGTGTGCTGACCGGCTTTGCTGTCAGCAATGTCATCACCGCCAACGGGGCGACACTGGCCGTTCTGCCGCTGCCGCCGTCCCTTATCAAGCTGTTTTCTGTTTTTCGCTCCGGCGGGCGGCTGTTCTGGCCTGTGTACGACCTGCTGACGCTGGCCGCCTTTGCAGGGCTGACACGCCTGCCCCGTGCTGCCATCTGGGCCGCACTGCTGGCTGCCGTGCAGCTGTGGGACATCAGCCCCGCACTGACTGCACGGCATGATGCAATGATAAGCGCGCAGAAAACGGCAGCCTTCCCGACGGAGATGGTCAGTGACTTCTGGCAGGCTGCCGGACAATACCGGCACATTCTCTCGGTGCAGGGCTTGCAGGCCGACTGCCTGCATCTGGCGCTGTGGGCTGCCGACAACGGCATGACCACCAATGACCCCTTCGCCGCCCGGTATGACGAAAGCGCCCTTGCCTCCCAGCGGCAGACCGCGCTGGATGCCTTGGCCGCCGGCGCACCGGAGGGTGATACGCTCTATCTGTTTGCTGATGAGGGAGCTTTTTTGCAGGCCGTGGAGCCTGTGCGGAGCATTGCCTGGTGTGGACAGGTAACCGGGCCGGACGGTGCCGCCTGGTATGTCATTGCACCCGGCCTGCAGGGGCAGACCTTCGATGCCCTCTGCACCCCCTATAATGAAAGCTATCCCCTGCGGCTGGCCGATTATACCGATGCGCTGTGGAACCGCGGCGTGTTGGACGCCACCAAAAAGACTGTCTGCTTTGCCGATTCCCCCTTTGCGCGCGCCCGCTTGACGGGTGCCGCAGCGCTGTGTGCAGACGGGCAGGAATACCCGATACTGGATGTGGATGACCACGATGCATGTAAAATGCCTGCTGCCCGTGCGGATGGACAAATATCTGATGGATCAGTTTCCCGCCCTCAGCATGGGGCGGCTGAACAAGGCCCTGCGGGAGAACAAGATCAAGCTGAACGGCAAAAAGCAGCCCCTCTCCACCCGGGTGCAGAACGGAGACAGCATCAAGCTCTTCCTGACGGATGAGCAGCTGGAGAACCGCCCCACCCCTGCCGCCGTGTTTGTATATGAGGACGATGACATCATTATCGCCAATAAGCCCGCAGGCATTGCGGTAGACGGCCCCGACAGCGACACGCTGGTGCGCCGCGTGCGGGCAAAGCTGGCCGCCGAGGGGAAACCGACCCATGCTGTGCTGTGCCACCGGCTGGATACCGGCACCAGCGGTCTGGTCCTGTTGGCCAAAAGCAGCGCTGCGGAAGCCTTTCTGACGGCCGCCATCAAGAGCCGCGCCATTGAAAAGCGGTATCTCTGCGTGACCTTCGGCCGCCCGAATCCGCCCGCCGCCCTGCTGCGGCCCATGCAGCGGGTCTTGGGGCTGGAATCCGCCGAGACCGCGCGGGCGCTGCTGCTGTCCTGGGTTGGCGGATATGCAGTGTGTGCGCGGCTGGCCGGGCAACTGTACGGTGCGGGGCGCATTACGCGGCGGGATGCTGCACTTTTGCAGGTGCTGGGTTGCTGCTCCGGGCCCGGGTTTGTGATCGGCTGCGTCGGCGAGGCCCTGCTGGGGAATGTACGGCTTGGCGTGGTGCTGTACGCGGCGCAGATCGGGGCGAATTTGGGGACGGGAGCGGTTTGCCAGCTGCTATCCCACATTGTAGGGGCGAACATGGTTCGCCCGCTGGCCGTTTCCGATGGGAGCGGCCTTTCCGGAAAAGCACAGCCACGCCAACTTGACGGGCGAACAATGTTCGCCCCTACAGACTGCCCCCGGGAGGTTTCGGGGCGCAGCAAGGTTCTCTCTCCCACCCGCTGCGGCGGGAGCCCCCTCGCAGAGGGGGCCAAGGGGTTGCCGCAGGCCATATCCTCCGCGGTCACGTCGTCGCTGTCGGTTTGCGGGTGCGTTGTATTCTTCCGCATAGTGGGCGCGGTGCTGCTGGCAGTGCTGCCGCTGCCGCCGACGGCTGTCAGCGCGGCGCTGGAGGTCAGCGCCGGATGCGCGGACTTTGCGGTGCTGGGCGGGGCGGCGGCGCTGTACGGCTGCTGCGCCTGCCTGAGCGTGCTCGGTGTCTCGGTCTGGGCGCAGCTGCGGCTGTTTGCCGGGGCGGCGTATCGCCCGCGGCTGCTAGTTTTCAGCCGCGCGGTGCACCTTGTACTTTTGCAGTTGCTCGTCAAGGTGTGTGCGCAGCTGCTGCCAGGCAGCGTTACGGCATGCAGTACGCTGGCCGCCCGCGTCCTGCCGGTTTTCCGCCTGCCGCCGGACGCCGCGGCGGCGGGGTTTGTCTTTCTCTGCGCAGCTCTTTACAAGGCCCGGCAAAGTCTTTATAATAAATAATAGTATATTTTGTGGTTTGAGGGTGAGTCTAATGTTTAAAAAGACCTATTACGGCGCACATATTGCCCCGGCGTGTGCTTATTGCCTGCACGGCTCCACCGCCGCCGACCCCAAAATGATTTTATGCAAGCGCAAGGGCGTTGTGTCGCCCTACTACTGCTGCCGCAAATTCAGCTATGACCCGCTGATGCGCATCCCCCGCCGCCAGGTCCTGCCCGAGCTGGACCCGCGGGATTTTACACTGGACGACTGAAAAGGAGAAGTCATGGATCACCCGAAACTCGAAGAATGGAAAACCGTCTGGCGCGAAAGACGCTCCGTCACGATGGTGTATATCCTGCTGCGCATCTCGGTTGTGTTGGTCATGCTGGCACAGATTTTCAACGGCAACTTTGAAAACGTTTTTCTCTGCGTGCTGACGCTTATCCTGTTCATGATGCCCAGCGTCCTGGAAAAAAAGCTGGACATCACCCTGCCGAACACGCTGGAAATCATCATCCTGCTGTTCATTTATGCAGCGGAAATCATGGGCGAGATCGGCGCGTACTACGTCACCTTCCCCTACTGGGACACGGTGCTGCACACGCTGAACGGCTTTTTGTGCGCGGCCATCGGGTTCTCGCTGTTGGACATTCTGAACCGCCACAGCGAGGCGCGGTTCCACCTGTCGCCGCTGTATCTGGCCATCGTGGCGTTCTGCTTCTCGATGACCGTCGGCGTCATCTGGGAATTTTTTGAGTGTACGATGGACCAGCTGTTCTTCCTCGATATGCAGAAGGACACCGTCGTCAACACGATTGGCTCCATCATGCTGGACCCCACGGGCGGCAATACGTCCACTGTGCTGAAAAACATCACCGACGTCATCGTCGTGCAGGCGGACGGCACCCAAACCGCACTGGGGCTGGGCGGGTATCTGGATATTGGTCTGCTGGACACGATGGAGGATCTGTTCGTCAACTTCATCGGTGCGCTGACGTTCTCGATCATCGGCTACTTCTACGTGTGCAGCCGCGGCGAAAACAAGTTTGCCAAACGGTTCATCCCGGTAGCCAACAACAGCACCCGCCCGAAGGATGCACCGTCCGAAGCGCCCGAAAAAAACGAAATTGAGTAAGAGGCTCTCTTAAACAGGAGCCGACCTCTCACGCCGCCGGAGCGGTGCGTAAGCCGTTAGGCGGGAATTGTGCGGTATTGCCCAAGGACTCGCAGTAGCTGAGGATGCTGAAGCATCCCACTGCTGCGAGTCTTTCGCTATGAATACAGGCAAAAAGAAAGCCCCGACGCATCGTGTTTTCAACGATGTATCGGGGCTTTTCACTTGGAGCTGGTGGCCGGACTTGAACCGGCGACCTGCTGATTACGAATCAGCTGCTCTACCAACTGAGCCACACCAGCACGCAAGACAACAATAAATATTATACAGATTTTCCCGGATAAGTCAATACCCTGACGAAAATTTTATTGCTGTCCTGCAGGATGTAGTTTACTCCGCGTCCTCGCAGAAGGCCTTGAAGGTCAGGTAGGCCATGTAAACGTCGGCCTTGGAGACGATCTCAAACGGAGAGTGCATCGAGAGCACGGGTACGCCGATGTCGATGGTGTCGATGTCCTGATTGGCGACATACTTGGCAACCGTGCCGCCGCCGCCCAGGTCGAGCTTGCCCATCTCGCCGATCTGCCATACAACGCTGTTGGCGTCCATCAGACCGGTCAGGTAGCTGACGAGCTCGGCGGAGGCATCGCTCGTGCCGGACTTGCCACGGGAGCCGGTGTACTTGTAAATGGCCACGCCGCGGCCTGCGTAGGTGCCGTTGTCGGGCTCAAAGGCGTCTGCAAACGTCGGGTCGTAGGCCGCCGTAACGTCAGCAGACAGGCACTTGGCGGCCTTGCAGGCCGTGATGTAGTCCGCCCCCTGCCCTGCGCAGAGCTGCTGCAGGAAGTGGAAGGTGTACATGCTGTTCAGGCCGGTGACGCCGTCGGAGCCGGTCTCCTCCTTGTCGGTCAGGACGCAGACGGATGTATAGGCAGGGCTCTTGGTCCCGATCTCGGCCATCAGCGCAGGGTAAGCGTCCACGCGGTCATCGTGGCCGTAGGCACCGATCATAGCGCGGTCCAGACCGATGTCGCGGGCCTTGTAGGCAGGCACGACCTCGATCTCGGCGCGGGTGAAGTCGCGCTCGGTGATGCCGTAGGCCTCGTTCAGCATGCCCAGGACGTTGAGCTTGACGCGCTGCTCGGCGTCCTTATCCTCGATGGGCAGGGACGCAATGATGACGTTGAGGTCCTCGGCGGTAATGCCCTCGGCCAGCGTCTTGGCGCTCTGCTTGGCACCCAGATGCGGCAGCAGATCGGTGATGCAGAACACGGGGTCGTCGTCCTTCTCACCGATGCAGACGTTGACCCTGGTGCCGTCGGCGCGGTAGATGACACCGTGCAGGGCCAGCGGGATGGTGGGCCACTGGTACTTGCGCACGCCGCCGTAGTAGTGGGTGCGCAGGTAGCCGATGCCGGTCTTTTCAAACACGGGCACGGGGCGCAGGTCGAGGCGCGGGGAGTCGATGTGGGCAATGTTCAGGTGGAAGCCCTCCTCGAGGTTCTTCGTGCCGATGGTCGCGGCCAGCACGCACTTTTCGCGGTTGATGGTGTAGACCTTGGTGCCGGGGGCGTAGCTCGTGCCGGGCACAAACTTCTGATAGCCGGCGGCGGTCAGCAGCTTTTCGCTGTAGGCCGTGGCCTCGCGCTCGGTCTTGGCGTTGTCCAGGAAGGTCTTGTAGCCCTCGCAGAAGTCCTGCGCGGCGGCAATGGCATCGGGGGCCGCGTCGGCTACCGTTTCATTTTTATAGAGCAGATTTTTCAGTTCCTCGGTGGTTTTCATTTCGAGAATCCTTTCTAAAAATTATTTATAAATCTCCGAGTAGTGCTGATAGCTCTCGGTGATTTTTTTTACGTAGAGCCGCATCTGCGGGTAAGGGTAATGGTCCAGCGTAACGCCGTCCGTTGAGTACGCCTCCTGCCCGAGCAGACCGTCCACGGTGCCCACGCCGCTGTGGTAGGCCGCGGCGGCGGTGGCCAGATGGCCGCTGTAGCGGTCCAGGCAGTAGCTGACAAAGTAGCTGCCGAACCGGATATTCGTCTCGGGGTCGTAGAGGTCGTCGAACGTCAGGCTCTCCTTCGGGGCGATTTTCATCTTGATCCAGTCGAACGTGACCTCGGTGATCTGCATGAGTCCCCTGGCCCCGGCGTCGGAATCTGCGTTCGGATCAAAATTGCTCTCGGTGCGGATGAAGGCGTATAAAATCATCGGGTCTATGCCGTATTTCCCGGCGTAATACTCGACGTACTCTGTGAAGCGCTGCGGGTATTCCCAGTGTTCGATCTTATCGCGGAAGGTGCTGAACAGCAGCGTTCCCGCCAGGGCCAGCACCAGCAGCAGCGCCAAGATCGGTGCTAAAATGCTTCTTTTTCGCTTTTTGGCTTTTGGCATGTTCCCTCCTTTTCCAATCCATTCAAAACGGATCGCAGCTTTTCGCGCAGGGCATCCGGCGTGCTGTCGTTGACCAGCTCTGCCGTGGCGGCGGCGCGCAGCGTTTCCAGCGGGGTCTGCGCATCCAGACGGCGGCGGGCCATCTCGGGCGCGATGCCGTCGCGGGCACAGATGCGGGCCACACTCGTCTCATAGGGGGCCGTGACCAGGATCAGTGCGTCGCAGCGCGCCTCAAACGGCGTGCCGACAATGACCGCACCGTCCACAAAGGCAAGGTCCGCCCCGCCCCGCCGGGCCTCGTCCAATGCGGCGTCGATGCGGCGCAGGATCTCCGGCTGGGTGATGTCTGTCAGGGCCGCCGTGCCCTCCGGCGTGGCAAACGCGCGGTCTGCCAGCAGGCGGCGGCGCACCGTGCCGTTTTCGTCGGCAATATCCGCGCCGAACACCTGTTGCAGCTGTGCAATGCAGGGCGAACCGGGCAGCAGCACTTCCCGCGCAACTAAATCTGCATCAATACAAGGATAGCCCTTTTCCCGCAAGAAATTTGTCGCACTGGACTTGCCGCAGCCGCTGCGGCCTGTGATGCCGACTACCTTCATAGCTCGACCACCCGGAACGCCGCGGCGCGGATGAGTCGGTTGTAGACCGCCATCGAGACGCCGTCCTGCTCGGGGCAGCGGGCGTAGACGACCTGCGCACCGTGCTTGTCCAAATCGCGCAGCGCTGTGAACAGGTGGTGTGCCTGAGTCACGCCGTCATGGTTTTTGCCGTACTCGATGAACGGCACGCCCAGCTGTGCGCCCTCCCCGTCAAAGCAGAGCGCCCAGACGCCGGGTTCGGTATGCTGCTTGATAAATTCTTTGTATTTAGCAAAATCGCCGCGCAGGATCGTGACCTGCGCCTTGGGGGCGTAGTGCTTGTACTTCATGCCGGGCGAGCGCGCGACCTCGCCGTCCTTGAGCTTTTCAAGGATGGCCGGGCTGACGAGGACCTCCTCGCCCAAAACGGCCTCCATCTGCTCCTTCGTGATGTAGCCGGGGCGCAGCAACATCGGGTGCTCCCCCGTCACGGCGACGACGGTGGACTCGACACCGACATTGGACTCGCCGCCGTCGAGAATCAGCGGCAGACGGCCATCCATATCGGCCAGCGTGTCAGGCGCATTCGTCGGGCTGGGCTTGCCGGAAAGGTTTGCCGACGGCGCGGCAAATGCGACGCCGCTGGCCTTGATGACCTGCTGCACTACCGGGTGGGACGGCATCCGCACGCCGACGGTGTCAAGGCCCGCGCAGGTCACGTCGCTGACCTCGGGGCCGCGGGGCATGACCATCGTCAGCGGGCCGGGCCAGAAGGCGGCAGCCAGCTTTTTGGCACGCTCGGGCACCTCGGAGACGATGCCGTTCAGCATCTCCATGCCGCAGATATGCACAATGAGCGGGTTATCCTGCGGGCGGCCCTTCGCCTCAAAAATTTTCTTGACAGCCTCGCCGTTGCGGGCGTCGGCGGCAATGCCGTAGACCGTCTCCGTCGGCAGGGCGACGAGCTCACCCTGCTGCAAAAGCCGGGCGGCCAGTGCCACGCTCTCCGGCGTGATGGGCAAAACCTGTGTTTTCATAGCTTTATTTTCCTTCTTCTGTACTGCTTTGCTTCAGTTTTTCTTCCTGGTCTGCCAAAATCAGCGGCTCGACCACGCGGTCCAGGTCGCCGTCCAGCACACCCTGCAAATTGCGCAGTGTCAGGCCGATGCGGTGATCGGTCACGCGGTCCTGCGGGAAGTTGTAGGTGCGTATCTTTTCGCTGCGGTCACCGCTGCCGACCTGGCTCTGGCGGCGGGCGTTGTATTCCTCGTCGTAGGCATCCTGCTTCTGCTGCAAAAGACGGCTGCGCAGGACCTTTAAGGCGCGGTCCTTGTTCTCCCGCTGGCTGCGCTGGTCTTGGCATTCCACGACCATGCCGGTGGGCAGGTGGGTCACGCGGATGGCGGACGACGTCTTGTTGATGTGCTGGCCGCCCGCGCCCGACGAGCGGAATGTGTCAATGCGCAGGTCTTTTGGGTTGATCTCCAGCTCGACCTCCTCGGCCTCGGGCATGACGGCCACGGTGACGGTGGAGGTGTGGATGCGGCCCTGCGTCTCTGTCTCGGGCACGCGCTGAACGCGGTGGACGCCGCTTTCGAATTTCAGGCGGCTGTAGACGTCCGGCCCCTCGACGGAAAAGACGATCTCCTTCACGCCGCCGAGCTCCGTCGGGTTTTCGCTGATCGTCTCGCACTGCCATCCGCGCCTGGCGGCGTACATCGTGTACATGCGCCACAGGCTGTGGGCAAACAGCGCGGCCTCCTCGCCGCCGGCACCGGCGCGAATCTCCAGAATGACGCTTTTTTCGTCATCGGCGTCCTTCGGGATGAGCAGCAGACGCAGATTCTCTTCGCTCTGTGCCAGATTCCGGCCAATTTCGCACAGCTCCTGCTGTACCATAGCAGCAAACGCCGGGTCCGACTCTGCGGCCAGCATTTCCTTTGCGTCCGCTTCCTGCTGCTGCAGGTCGGTGTAACGGCGGTATTCTTCGATCAGGGGGGTAAGCTCTTTGTAATCACGCATCATCCGCGCGTACTCGTCGGCGTTGGCCGCCGCATCGGGCGTGGACATTCTGTGGGCCAGCTCCTCATAGCGGCGCTCGACCTCGTAGAGTTCGGTAAAGTTCTGCATAGGTTCTCCTTTGGCTGTAGGGGTCGGCGTCCCCGACGACCCGGGCGCTTTGCGGCTGCCGTTGCGTTCCGCAGGCGAGCAATGCTCGCCCCTACAATGGGCGACCCGCGTACTTATGCAAAACCCCGCTACTGCTCCCCCGCGCGCAGAACTTTTTTGATGTTGCGCTCGATCTTGGCACGCGGCAGCATGATCTCATGCCCGCAGCCCTGGCATTTGATCTTGAAATCCATGCCTACGCGCAGTACATCGAAACGGTTCGCACCGCAGGGGTGCGGCTTCTTGGTCTGGATGACGTCCCCGACCTGTACGTCCATACGGCACACCGCCTTTCTTTCAAAAATATCATTCTTATTATAGTACAGCCTGTGTTGTTTTGCAAATCTCCCGCATAAAAGTTTAGTAAGTAATCACAAATCTTATAAGAAATGAGGAACCGAAAATGTTGGAATATCGAGCCGAAGGCCTTTGCCGCAATGCGAACCACCTGAGCCGCGAGGAGCTGAGCCGCTGTATGGCCAGCGGCGAGGTGCTGCAAAGCACAGCCCTGGCCTACGACACCGGGCACCGCCTGCGGTTTGAGTTGGGCGGGCTGCGCGGCATCATGCCGTTTGCGGACTGTGTGGACGCCGCACCCGGCGAGACCGTCAAGGACATTGCCGTGCTGACCCGAGTGGGCCGCCCGACCTGCTTTGTCATCATGGGCACCGAGTTTGACGATAACGGCGAGGAATACTACCTGCTCTCCCGCGCCGAGGCACAGCGCCGCTGCCGGGCACAGTACCTTGACACGCTGGAGGCCGGCAGCGTCATCCCCTGCACCGTGACCCACATTGAGAATTTCGGCGCGTTCTGCGACATCGGCTGCGGCATTGCGGCGCTGCTGCCCATCGACTGCCTGTCGGTCAGCCGCATCGCCTCGCCCGCGGACCGGGTGCAGGTCGGCCAGCAGCTTTTGTGTGCCATCAAGAACCGCGACGTGCAAGGGCGCATTGTGCTGACGCTGCGCGAGCTGCTGGGCACCTGGAGCGAGAACGCAGCCTGCTTTGCCGCCGGGGAGACCGTCGTCGGAATTGTGCGCAGCGTCGAGGAATACGGCGTCTTTATTGAGATCGCACCGAACCTGGCAGGGCTGGCGGAGGCGGACTCCACACTGCGCCCCGGGCAGGCCGTGAGCGTGTACATCAAGAACATCCTGCCCGATAAAATGAAGATCAAACTGGTCGTGGTCAACAAGAATTTAGGCCAGCCCCTGCGGTTTGAGCCGCACTATTTCGTGACCCGCGGGCGGCTCAAGCGGTGGACCTACTCCACACCGCAGAGCCGCAAGCAGATCGAAACGGTATTTTGATTTTGGCGTCCGATTTTTGTCACTTTTGGATTTTGCCATCTTGCCACGGCCCGCCGCGGCGTGTATAATATGAGATAGATGAAATTTTGTCGAGGAAGTGGTTACGATGGCAGAGGCATTCACCGCCGGGGTGCGCCCGGGCGGCCTTACAGACGACACGCAGATCCGTATGTTGCTCTGCTACCTTGTCAAAGTGGCAGGCCCCGTAAAGCGCGAAACGATGCAGGGTGCGCTTTTGCAGGAACAGCTTGTCAATTATTTTGAGTTTGCCGACGCCCTGGCAGAGGTCGAAAAGCAGCAGCTTGTCACCGTAGACGAGGACGGGCGGTATACCATTACACGCCGCGGCACCACCGTGGCGGACACGCTGGCCTACGACCTGCCCCGCACCGTGCGGGAGAGCGCGATCCGCGCCGTCATGCAGATCCGCAGCTGGCGGCACCGCGCCGCGTCGAACCGCGCCGTTGTGCAGGAGAAGGACAGCCAGTTCAGCGTGGTCTGCTCGATTGCCGACATGGGCAGTGATGTGTTCCGCATGGAGCTGGCCATGCCGGATAAGCTGACCGCCGAGATGATCAAAAACAACTTTATTGCGCACGGCAGTGATATTTTCCCGAAGCTGCTGAACGCCCTTACCCAGCCCGGCAGCGAGGATGACCGCCCCCCGGCAGGGCTGATGTAAGCAAGCCTTTTCCCCTGTGCTCTCCATGAGCACGGGGATTTTTTTGTACCATTCCTCTTGACAACCGTGTATAGTGTGTATATACTGTAAATATCGGATATGTACAGTTCGACTACAAGGAGCTTCTGACAATGCAGATTTATCTTTCCAACTCCGGGCAGGAGCCGATCTACGCGCAGATCACGCGCCAGATCAAGCAGCAGATCCTGTCCGGCGCGCTGCGCCCCGGCGACGCACTGCCCAGCATCCGGCTTTTGGCGAAGGAGCTGCGCATCAGCGTCATCACAACGAAGCGCGCGTATGAGGATCTGGAGCGCGACGGCTTTATCCTGACCCAGCAGGGCCGGGGCAGCTTTGTCGCCGAGCAGAACCCCGCCCTGCTGCGCGAGGAGCATTTAAAAAAGGTCGAGGACTGCCTGCAGGGCGCGGTGGACGCCGCGCGGCTGGGCGGCATCGGCTATGACGAGGTTGCAGAGACACTGCGCCTTTTGTGGGAGGGCTGACCTATGGCAGCAAGCACCGCCGCTTTACGCGGCATCACGAAGCAGTACAAAGACTTTACCCTTGGACCGGTTGATATGACCGTGCCCGCGGGCAGCATCGTCGGGCTGATCGGCGAGAACGGCGCAGGCAAGACGACGCTTTTGAAAATCCTCTGCGGCGTCAACCGGGCGGATGACGGCACGGTTGACCTGCTGGGCGGCTCCCCTGCCGATGCCGCCACTCGCGCTAAGATTGGCGTTGTGTTTGAGGATGCCTTTTTCTACGGGACCTTCACCGCCGCGCAGGTCGCGCGCAGTCTGGCCGGAATGTACGGTGCGCGGTGGAATGCGGACAGCTTTTCCGCCTATCTGCGCCGCTTTGGTCTGGACGCAGGCAAGAAGCTCAAAGAGTACAGCCGCGGCATGCGGTTAAAACTGAGCCTGGCTGCGGCGCTGGCCCATGACCCCGAGCTGCTGGTGCTGGACGAAGCCACCGCCGGTCTTGACCCGGTGGTGCGCGGTGAGCTGCTGGACCTGTTTTTGGAGTTCATCCAGGACGAGCGGCACAGCATTGTCATGAGCAGCCACATCACGGCGGACCTTGAGCAGATTGCGGATTCCATCGCGTACCTGCACAACGGGCAGCTGCTGTTTCAGGAGAACAAGGATGACCTTTTGCAGGAATACGGCGTGCTGCACTGCGGCGAGGATGTACTGACTTCCCTGCCCGCCGGGCTGGTGGTGTTCACCAGGCGCGGGGCCTATGGGTGTGAAAGTCTGGTCAGGGAACGGCGCACCGTGCAGGAGCTTTTGCCGGAGGCCGTCTGCGACGCGGCAAGGCTCGATGATATTATGCGGTTTTACAGCGGGAGGGATGCACAATGAAAGGGCTTTTGTATAAAGAATGGGCCACTCTGACAAGTTCCTACAAACAGTCTGTATTTTTTATCGCGTTCCTCTACGGCGGCATCAGCATTCTGACCGGGCAGACCGGAATGGCCTATGCATTGCTCGTTGTATTTTCCATTCTGATCACCTCCACGATTTCGTTTGACGAGAACTCCCATTGGGACATCTACGTCCGCACGCTGCCCGTAACACCCGCGCAGCTTGTGGGCAGCAAATACCTGTTTGGGCTGTGCGGGCTGGCGCTGGGCACAGTGTGTACGGTGCTGATCGTGGCGCTGAACAATGTGCTGCCGCCCCTGCTGTTCTGGCACACTGTGTATAAGGTACCGCCCCTCGAGTGTCTGGCAGCCCTGCTGGCCTGCGGCAGCATGGCGCTGCTGTTGGTCGCGCTTTTGCTGCCGCTGTCCTATCGGTTCAACAGTGTCAAGGCCCGCAGCTGGTTGTTTCTGATCATCGGTGTGCTCGGCGGTTGTATTGGGCTGGTCGCTTCCGTCTCGCCCGATTTGATGCAGCTGTTCAATGCCTCCGACGAAGTGCTGCTGACGGGGCTGGTTGCAGCGTTTGTGGGGCTGCTGGCGGTGTATTTTGTGAGCTATAAGGTATGCGTGGGGATTTATAAGCGGAAGGAATACTGAGTTCCTGCCGCAATGTGCCCGGGCGGATATGGAATCCGCCCCTACGTGTGTGTGCAGCTTCCCTGCGGGCGAGCAATGCTCGCCCCTACAAGGGAGACTTTATAGCAAAAAATCCTGTGTCCTTTTGCGGACACAGGATTTTTTAGTATGCACTTATTCGCAGCCCAGATATGCTTTGCGGACCTCGATGTTGTTGGCGAGCTCGGTGGCCTCGCCCTCCATCTTGATCGTGCCGGTCTCCAGAACATAAGCGCGGTTGGCGATTTCCAAGGCCATCTTTGCGTTCTGCTCCACCAGCAGCACGGTCACACCGTTGCGGTTGACCTGGCGGATGATCTTGAAGATTTCCTTGACCAGCAGCGGGGACAGGCCCATGGACGGCTCGTCCAGCAGCAGCATTTTGGGCTTGCACATCAGTGCGCGGCCCATGGCCAGCATCTGCTGCTCGCCGCCGGAGAGCGTGCCCGCCGTCTGCTTCAGCCGTTCCTTCAAGCGGGGGAAGAGGTCATAGACCATTTCCAGATCCTGGGCGATGCCTGCGTTCTTCTGGGTAAAGGCACCCATCTCCAGGTTCTCCTGCACAGTCATCTGCAAAAAGACCCGCCGTCCTTCGGGCACCAGGGCCAGGCCCTTGGCCACGATCTTGTGGCTGGGGACCTTCGCCAGGCTCTGCCCCATAAATTCGATGGACCCGGTCTTGCTCCGCAGCAGGCCCGCGATGGTGTTTAGGGTGGTGGATTTCCCCGCGCCGTTGGCGCCGATCAAGGTGACCACTTCCCCTTCCCCCACCTCAAAGGAGATGCCCTTGATGGCGTGGATGCTGCCGTAATAGACGTTGATGTCGTCCACTTTCAAAATCGTGTTCATGTCAGTCAGCGCTCCTTCTGTTTGCCCAGATAGGCCTCAATGACCGCCGGGTTGGACTGGATGTCCTGGGGCGTCCCCTTGGCGATGACCTTGCCGAAGTTCAGCACGCAGAGGCCCTCGCAGATGTTCATGACCAAGCTCATGTCATGCTCAATGAGCAGCACGGCGATCTGGAACGTATCGCGGATCTTCCGAATGTTCTCCATAAGCTCCGCCGTCTCCGAGGGGTTCATGCCCGCCGCCGGCTCGTCCAGCAGCAGCAGGGAGGGGTTCGTTGCCAAGGCCCGCACGATCTCCAGCCGCCGCTGGGCACCGTAAGGCAGGGACCCGGCCTTCATCCCGGCCATGTCCTCCATGCGGAAGATGGACAGCAGCTCCAGCGCCCGCTCGTGGGCGATCTTCTCCTGCTTCCAATATTTCGGCGTGCGGAAAATGCCGTCCCACATGTTGTAGGTCATGCCGTTTTCCATGGCCGTCTTCACGTTGTCCTCCACGGACAGGTCGTTAAACAGGCGGATGTTCTGGAACGTCCGGGCAATGCCCGCCTTGTTCACCTGGATGGTGTTCATCCCGTGGGTGTCTTTCCCGTCCAGCAGGATGGTCCCGTGGGTGGGCTGATAGACTTTCGTCAGCAGGTTAAAGACGGTGGTCTTGCCCGCGCCGTTGGGTCCGATGAGGCCCGCGATCTCCGTTCGGCCGATGGTCAGGTTAAAGTCGTCCACGGCCTTCAGGCCACCGAACTGGATGCCCAGGTTCACACACTCCAGGATGGGGCTCTTACCAATGTCTCGCTCAGGGATCATGCTGTTGGAGGGGATCTTCACCAGCTTTGCCATGTCAGACCGCCTCCTTTCCGTCTTCGTCCGCTGCCTTCTTGTGGCCGGGCTTGAGCCGGCGCAGGAAGTTCTTAAAGGTATCGTTGTTGGTGGCCAGCATGACCAGGATCAGCACGATGGCATACACCAGCATCCGGTAGTCGGCAAACTGCCGCAGTGCTTCGGGCAGGATGGTCAGGGCTGCCGCCGCAATGATGGAGCCAAGCATATTGCCCAGGCCGCCCAGCACCACGAACACCAGGATCAGAATGGAGGTGTTGAAGTCGAACTTATTGGCCACGATGGTGGAGTAGTTCATGGCAAACAGCGTACCGGAGGCCCCGGCCAGCGCCGCAGACACGGTAAAGGCCATGAGCTTATACTTCGTGATGTTCACGCCGATGCTCTCAGCGGCAATGCGGTTGTCGCGCACGGCCATGATCGCCCGCCCCTGTCGGCTGCTCACCAGATGGAACACCACGATGAGCGTAATGATGACCAGGATGATGCCGATGGTAAAGGTCGAGTACCGGGGAATGGAGGTCAGGCCCATAGGTCCGCCGATGATCAGCTTGCCGCCCTCGGCCAGGTCGGTCTTGTCGCTGAGCAGGCTCATGTGCAGGCCGTTGCTGTCGATGCCGACATACAGGTTATTAAAGATGCCCTTGATGATCTCACCAAAGGCCAGGGTCACGATGGCCAGATAGTCGCCCTTCAGCCGCAGCACGGGGATACCGATGAGGAAGCCGACAATGGCCGCAAACACCGCGCCCACGACCATGCCCACGATGAGGCACACAATGCCGGAGGAGACACGGCCGGAAAGCGCCATCGCCGCCGTCACGCCGGTAAAGGCACCCACGCTCATAAAGCCCGCGTGGCCCAGGGACAGCTCACCCAAGATACCCACGGTCAGGTTCAGCGAGATGGCCATGACAACATAAGCGCAGATGGGCACCAGCAGGCCCTGCATGGTCGAGGAAATGGACCCCGACGCCGTCAGGATCTGCATGACGATATAGATCAGGATGACCACACCATAGGTGATAAAGTTGTTCCGGGTGGTCTTGTTCTTCAAACGATTTTTCATGCCAGCCACCTCACACTTTCTCGCGGACCTGCTTGCCCAGCAGGCCGGCCGGCCGCACGATCAGCACCACGATCAGCACCGCGAACACAATGGCGTCCGAGAGCTGGGTGGAGATATAGGCCTTGGCAAAGATCTCGATGATGCCCAGCAGCACGCCGCCCAGCAGAGCGCCGGGGATGGACCCGATGCCGCCGAACACGGCCGCCGTAAAGGCCTTGATACCAGGCATGGAGCCGGTGGTCGGCACCAAGGTGGGATAGGCCGAGCACAGCAGCACGCCGGCGATGGCCGCCAGGCCGGAGCCGATGGCGAAGGTCAGGGAGATGGTGCCGTTGACGTTGATGCCCATGAGCTGGGCCGCGCCCTTGTCCTCAGAGCAGGCCCGCATGGCCTTGCCCATCTTGGTCTTGCTGGTGAACCACACCAGGGCGATCATGATGATGATACAGACCACGATGGTCACCAGGGTCACATAGGGGATGGTCAGCTGCCCGCCGAACAGGGAGATGTTGCCCTTGGGGATGACGGACGTAAAGACCTTGGGGTTGGAGGACCACAGCAGCAGTGCTGCGTTCTGCAAGAAATAGCTCACGCCGATGGCGGTGATGAGCACCGCAAGGCTCGGCGCGGAGCGCAGGGGCTTGTAGGCAAGGCGCTCGATGACGATGCCGAGGACGGTGCACACGACAACGGCCATCAGCACCGCGACGATGCTGGGAAGGCCCAGATAGAACATCGCGCAGAACGATACGTAACCGCCGATCATGATGACGTCGCCGTGGGCAAAGTTCAGCATCTTGGCGATGCCGTACACCATGGTGTAGCCGAGCGCGATGATGGCGTAGACGCTGCCCAGGCTCATGCCGTTGATGAGGTTGGCAAGTACCTCCATGTCCCCCTCCTTTCATGTGAAAAGCGGAGACCGCCGCGAGGCGGGCGATCTCCGCTCAAAAACAAACTTGCGAATGGGATTTGGGCGAGACCTTATGCGAGCGGCATGTACACGCCGTCCTCGATGACCATGCCCATGGGCTGCTTGGAAATCTCGCCCGTATCGGACCAGGTAGCAGCCTCGCCGGCCGTGGTGAGGCCGGTGAAGGAGAAGTCCTCGGAGGTGAAGGTCTCCACGAGCGCGTCGCAGATGTCGGAGTAATCCATATCGGGGGTCACGCCGGACTGCTCGATGGCGGCACGCAGCGCGTAGATGCAGTCGTAGGCATCGGCGGCGAACTGGTTCGGGGTCTCGCCGTCGCCGTAATCGGCGCTCTGGTACTTCTCCACGAAGCTCTGGGTGGCCTCATCGGTCGCCGTGGCGACGAACGGGGTCAGAAGCATGGCGCCCTCGGCGAGCGAGGTGTCGAAGCCCTCGACCGTGAGGAGACCATCCATGCCGTCCACGCCGAACCACTTGGGAGCGTAGCCCATGCTGTTCGCCTGGGTGAGGATGAGCGAGATGGGCGTGTAGTAGATGGGCAGGAAGACGAGGTCGGCCTCGGCGTCGCGCGCGGCGTTGAGCTGCACGGAGAAGTCGGTGGCGGAGTCGTTGGTGAAGGCCTGCTCGGAGACGATCTCGAGACCCAGCTCGTAGATGCCCGTGGAATAGGTGTCGGAGTTGTTGTAGATGATGGCGATCTTCGTGCCGAGCCGCTGCTCGGAGATGTACTGAGCAGACGCCGCGCCCTGGTTGGGGTCGGTGAAGCACATCTGGAAGACGTTCTCCTTGCGCGGGGTGGCGATGTTGCCGTCGGCGTCGGGCTGGCCGCCGATCACGTCGGTCGACGAACCGGAAGGAGTGATCTGGAACAGGTTGTCCGCATTGGTCTCGGCGGACACGGCCACGCAGGGCGCGGTGGTAACGGTGCCCATGAGGATCTGCATGCCCCAGTCCTTGAGGTTGTTGTAGGCGTTGACGGAGCGCTCGGCGTCGTTCTCGTCGTCCTGGAAGTTGTAATCGAACTGGATGTCGCCGCCCTCGGCGTTGATCTCGTCGATAGCGATCTGGGCGCCGATGCGCACGCCGTTGCCATAGATGGCGGCGTCGCCCGTGGTGGGCCCGATGCCACCGATCATGAAGGCGCTACCCGAGGCGGAACCGGAGGCGGAACC
>OICY01000382.1_pt1 | contig 18082 bp, 15 predicted proteins | sample 1581441 | NCBI WGS metagenome assembly OICY01 (sample SAMEA3882514, study PRJEB24775) | human gut metagenome | biome: human-associated habitat; feature: intestine environment; material: feces | place: Netherlands | collected 2009/2010 | reverse complement strand
TGAGATTGCTACGCCGGAGACAGTAGATACGGCTGTTCCTGAAGTTACTGACAGTGTAACACCAGCCCTTTCTCAGATTACCGAAAATCTGTACAACGATCTACCTGATGCACCTACCGGCAGTTACATCGGCAGCATGGGTCTGCCTGTGGCAACCGGCGAAACCAAAATCAGCATTTCTTCGTGGGTGTCCGACTTGTACGATGGTGTGGATGCCCACATGGATGCGGATGCATTGAGCGAGGATGAAACAACCATCATTGTCGGTAAAGGTTCTGATTTCGACTATGCGGTGGTTCCGCTGCTGGTGCAGACGGAATATCCAGCAGATGGTGCAACATCCGAAATTATCCTGCCTGACGGTGTGGAACTTCTCAGCTATGCGTCCACCGACTATGACCTCATCCCCGCCGATGAGGTCGAGCAGACAAAAATCCTGCACCAGACCTACGCCGAGCAGTCTGCGGCGGCCACAGGGCTGTATGTGAAAACATCTTCCGACTTCACCGCACAGTTTATCTACACCGCCCCGGATGGCGAACAGTTGCAGAAATCCCTCCATGTGCAGTTGTCGGATGAAGCCGCCCCGACGCAGCTTTATGCAGACAACGGCATTGCTACACTTGCGGCAGGGCCGACCCCGCCGTATGCCACCGGAAAAATCACCAGTATTGCCAAAGAGGGCGGCACATGGCTGATTTGGTTCAACGGCCAGGAAGCCTACTGCTGCAGCCACGGCCTGAACGGCCAGCCCAAGGGCTGCCCCACCTACAGCTTCTCTCATGTGTCCCGCCTTGAACCCGGCCAGTATACCCCCGGCAACCACTATGCAAACCAGGTCAACATCTGGGGCGGTCTTGGTCAGCTGAGTCTGGATATGCTGGATGACCGTCCTGTTGTGGCAAGCCTTGAAGATGATCCTGAAGGCTGTGAAGAACAGCCGGACATCCTTGGCAGTCTTTACGATGAAACCCAGCAGTGGATCATGGAAAACTATCCCGACAGCTACGCGGCGCAGACCTATATTGCTGCTGCAGAAGAACTGGTAAACGGTACAGATGCACAGTCCGGGGAAAACGGCTACTACACCTACATCTATAACCCGCCCGCAGGGTATGCGTGGCAGGTTGTGGCGCTGGTCGGTGAAGAAATTGCGGGCGGCACTGAGATCCCGGATGTGCCGAGTGTTCCGGAACCGAAGTATTATTCCGCTGCGTGGACAGCTCCCGCCCAGACTGCCGGCGGCAGCTTTGATCTGACATTCACTGTCAACACCGACAAGTACCAGCTGAACACGCTGGAAAAGGTGGACGGTGCGGTCATTACCGTCACGCCCAGCCGGACCGGCGGCAGCGTGGACGGCGGCAGTTGGCAGATGACTCCTGCCGGGGCGCAGACCATTACCACAAGCGGTCACACGCAGGATGACAGTTTTCATGTCAACGGCGGTGACGGTTCTGCCACATGGACGGTTCACTACGAGGTGTCCAAGACCAGCACCAGTACGCTCAGCGGGCAGGAAGGACCGTTCGCCAGCCAAGCCGAAACAGACGCTGCTGCCGAAGCTGCCAAGAACGCGGCCATTGGGCAGCTGCAGAACGAAGCGCAGGGCATGGTAGATGCCGCTATCGCCTCGGCGCGGGCGCAGCTTGCCAATATTACATTCAGCTATGACGAGGTCACCATCCCGCACGGCTTTGATTCCACGCCCGGTGCGCTGGGCAGCCACCAGACTATTACTGTTCCGGCTAATAGTTCCAATGACTATAAAATGCAGAACGATGAATGGTCGGTAAAAGTCAGCATCGACAAAATCGACAGTGAAACCAAGCAGCGCATCAAGGGCGACGCCGAGTTTAAGATTTTTGCGTGGGACACCGTTCGGCAGTGCTATATTCCGGCAGGCGGATACAACCGGTACAAAGTCGAGCGCCAAGCAGATGGCACTTATAAGGTCATCAACCACAGCGACTATGCAGGCGGTTCGGACGATTTGTTCTACACCCAGCGCAATGAGGGCAAGTTTGTCATCGTGGAGAGCCGCGCCCCCAGCGGGTACTACGGTGATTGGACGGATGTAAACGCTCCCGGCACAGCCGGTTCCGTGCTGGGCAAGCGGGCGTATGCCTTTGAAATCACGAAAGCGTTGGACGGTCAGACGATTTGGCTGGGCAACGCGGATTATAACGCCGACATCACCACGACCAACAGCGGCGGCACGCTCATCGACACCGGCGAGGGTGTGGTCACTATCACCTTTGGTGACCGCAATGCAGATAAGACCTACACCACAGACCCCACCGGCATTGCCAACAACGAAGATTCCTACACCATGCACGCCGACACTGACAAGATGCAAAATGACCGCGTCCTCGGCAATATTCTGCTGACAAAAGTTGACTTGGATGCCGCGCGGTATCTGGCTGCGGGCAGCAACGGAGATACCACGCTGGAAGGTGCTGTGTACGATCTGTACGCCGCTGACACGATTGAACACCCGGACGGTGTTTCGGGCATCGTCGATTACTCCAAAATCACAGATGCCAGCGGCACGCCCCTTTGGCACACCACTGTCCTCACCAATGGCGGCTGGGATACGGATTATTTACCTATTTTGCAGAAAGACCGGCTGGTAGCGTCTGCTAAAATCACAGACGGAAAGCTGGCTTTTGGCAACCTGTATATGGGCAGATATTACCTTGTGGAACGCGCCACAGGGCTGGTGCTGCCCATTGACGGAAACGGCAAGTTGTATGTTACCGGGAAGTATCCGCTTTTGAACAAAAAGCTCGAACGCACAGGCAAGTACAGCGATTTAGCGCGGAAAAGCAATGAATACGCCGACTACATCTATAAAAATCAGTATTCCGCCGTAGCTGAGAGCCGTAAGCTGAACGGCAGCAAGGCGTGGGATGGCTACTATCTGTCTTATGCCAAGGGCTACCTCTGCGATGAGGTCAACCACTACAAAACGCTGACCTATGCAGATGAATCGACCTACCACATCCACGCCGAGCAGGAAAGCCAAGACGAAGTGCTGAAATCCGGCTTTGGTTTGCAGAAGTTGGTTTCGACCACCGGTCAGCCAAGCCCGGCACTGAAGCTGGAGGGTGCGGGCTTTACCGTTTACCGCATTTCCAAACTGAGCAAGGCGGCGCAGTTCAAGCAGAACCCGGATGGCAGCTACAATGCACAAAGCATTTTGGACGCCTACCGCAAGGACAACTACGATAACGCAACACTAAAATACGATTTCACCGCCGAAGGGCAAGCCATCGCCAATATGTTCGAGAGCAGCACCGATACGGTCAACGCCTATAACGCGACCTTGACCGCAGACGGCGACTACGCCAACGGTAAGGGTAACGGCTGGATGCCCACGGATCAGCCCGCTGAGTATAGGCTGGGAGAGATGTTCACGAACGATGAAGGCATCTTTCGCGTTGAGGGGCTGCCGTATGGGCAATACCTTATTGTCGAAACTACTATTCCGAAAGACGTATTCCAGTGCGACCCGTTCATCGTGACAGTGGACGCTAACAGCCCGCAAAGCCGATTTACAGTTCCTGCGGGCAGCGTCACCACCCCCAGCAACAATTATATGACTTTTAACGTGCTGGACGAGGAACTGGAAGGCTATTTGCAGCTCATCAAGACCGATACAGAAACCGGCAAGGCGGTCAAAATCGCCAACACGGCCTTTGCGTTGTACAAATTAGATGACAAGGGTAATAAGACCCGCATTTCCATGATCGACCCCGCCAGCGGCAGCGCCACCAAGAAAACGGATGTGTTCTACACCGATGCCGAAGGCCTTATGAAAACACCCGAAAAACTGCCGCTGGGCAGATACCTGATTGAGGAACTTCAAGGTCCGGAAGGCTATTTCAATGATTCCGCCTACTCGGTGGAGTTTGAAATCAAGTCCGACCGCGTCTGGCAGGTCGTGGGCAATGCCACCAACGACATGGATGAGTACATCGTCACGGAGAAATACTGCAATCACGAAACACTCGGTCAGCTTACCATTCGTAAGCTGGGCAATGTGCTGACTGACTACAAGGACAACCAATTCATCTACACGCAGGACAACCTCGCGGGCGCGGTGTACGAAATTCACGCTGCAGCCGACATTGCCACGCCAGACCGTCAAGGCACCTACTGGTACAAAGACGGTGACCTCGTTGCCACCGTTACCACTGGTGCGGAGGGGCAGGTGGACGAAGTGAAATTCAGCCCCACCCGCACACAGGCAACCTACGATTTCCTCACGGTCAGCCATGATGGCACCAAAGGCGAAGTCACCGTGACCCTGCCGCTGGGCAAGTACACCATTACCGAGGTTCAAGCGCCGTATGGCTTTGTGCTGACCCAACAGAGCTACACCGTGGAATTTGGCTGGAACAGCCAGAAAAACAACATTGTGCTGGCAAAAGCCATTGTCAGCCACGAGCAGGACGGCGACAAGGAATGTTCGTACAGCATTGTGAATGTCAAGGACGCCTCGGATGCCCACAAGAATGGGCAGACACTTGTGTTTGAAAATGCGCGGGTGCTGCCCACGCCCGAAAAGCCCGGCGATAAGGTCAGCAAAATCGGTGCCGGCATTTACAAGCAGGACCGTGAGGCGCTGACTTATCTGTCCGGTGCGGTGTATGAACTCTACACCGTGGATGACATTTATTCCGCAGACGGTACAAAACTGTCGGACGCCGGTGCAAAGCTGGCCACCAGTAGCACAACCAACGCCAGCGGCTTTACTTGGTTTGATGTGGACATTCCCATCCGCGCAAAAACTTATCCGGATTCCGGCAACAGCGGCAGATACCGCATTGTCGAGGTCAAAGCTCCTGCCGGGTACCTGCTGGACAGCACCCCTATGGAAGTTTCCTTCACCTATGAAGGTAAGCAAATCGCGTGGCAGGTCGTGGACGCTACGAACACCAACCTGCGCACCAGTGTAGACATTTCCAAGCAGGACATCACTAACGGCAAGGAACTGCCCGGTGCAAAGCTGGAAATCCGCGATGCAGACGGCAGTCTGGTCGAGGGCTGGACCTCCGGCAAAGTGCCGCACACCGTGCGTGCGTTGGAACTGGAAAAGGAATACACCCTGACCGAAACTCGCGCCCCGGATGGCTACGCCGAAGCCGAAAGCATCGTGTTCAAGCTGGTGCAGAACGGTACAGAGCAGGTCAATGAGGTATATGTAAAAACGGACGATGGCTGGTCGAAAATGAATGGTTCAACCATTGTCATGCAGGACGCGCCGGTACTGGATATCGACAAGACCGACATTGCGGGCAATCTGCTGCCGGGTGCTACGCTGACGATCCGTAATGCAAATGATGAAATCATTGACACTTGGGTGACAGATTACAAAACGCATCGTGTTCCCATTTCGGATGATTTCCTCAAACTGTCGGACGACAGCAAGGAGTACATCTACACCCTGACCGAAGATGCCGCCCCGGCTGGCTTTGGAATTGCCGAATCGGTGCAGTTCAAGTTGGAATCTGTGGATGATGTGATTTCTCTGTTCGTCCGCGAAAATGCCGATGTCGAATGGGTGCGCGCTGACAAGCGGCTAATTCAGATGATGGATGAAGCTACACCCCGCGAGGACAAGCCCACACCGACCCCGGCTCCCACACCGCAGCCGACACCCGCTGCAACCCCGGCGCCCACACCTGCGCCCACGCCGGTTATTACGCCGCACAAGGTGCAGACCCTCCCGCAGACAGGAGATGGTTTCCCGCTGCTGGCTATCGTGGTCGTTTCCCTTGTGTCCGCAACAGGGATCGTGCTGCTGACCGTTAAGCAGAAAAAAGCGCCGAAAGAAACTTCTGATGAGGAGGACGCCGATGAAAGTGCTGATCGTTGAACCCGGAAAATACCCCCGCGAAGCCGACATTGAACACACCCTTGAAGCCGAGCAGGCAGTTGTCGGCGGCACCATCGAGGCCGTGTACCCTTGGCGGGATAGCGCCTGTATCGTCTGTAATGACAACGGCATTGCAGAAAACCTGCCGCTGAATCGTATGCTGGGCGACTATGACATTATCCACGGCACATTTTTCGTCTGCGGGCTGACCAGCAACGATTTTACTGACCTTACCCCGCAGCAGATGAAGCGCTACGAGGAACTGTACCACGATCCGCAGCTGTTTTTCCTGCTGGGCAAGACCCTGTGCGTGGAACACACCACGCCGGAAGAATATACCCGCGTTATGGCTCCGCCGCCCAAAACAAAAGAATCCCCGGAGCGCTGATATGAATATCACCATCCTAGCCCGCAGCCCGCCTGCGGGCTTTTTTCTTTGTCCGAAATCATCCAACAAGCAAGGAGAAGAACTAATGAACGACATTTTTGAAAACACCGAAACCATGAAAGAAAACGAGCATCCCCGTTTTTTCACCGCAGAATCCGTCATGCGCGGCCATCCCGACAAGCTGTGCGACCTTATTGCCGACAGCGTGCTGGACGAGTGCTTAAAACATGACCCCGCCAGCCGTGTGGCCTGTGAGGTAATGGCAACCCACGGTCACATTATTGTGGCAGGCGAAATCACGACCAGCGCTAAGCCCGACGTGTTCAACATCGTCCGCGACACCCTGCGGGATGTCGGCTATGACCCGAAGGCGTACCAAATCGATTGCTACATCCACGACCAGAGTCCCGACATTGCGGGCGCTGTCGAGCCGGAATTGGCTGAGGGAGAGGACGAGGACACCCTCGGTGCGGGCGATCAGGGCGTTATGGTCGGCTACGCCTGTAACGAAACGCCCGAATACCTGCCGATGCCGGTGGTTGCCGCCCAGCGCCTTGTAACGCTGTTGGAAATCTCCCGCATGACCGGCGTTATCCCCGACATCGGCCCGGACGGCAAGGTGCAGGTCACGATGGAATACAACGGCGACACGCCCGTGCGCATCACCACGGTGGTCGTCTCTGTGCAGCACAAGGAGGACACCGACATCAATAAGCTGGCGGATCTGCTGGACGAATATGTGTTCCCGCTGGCCTTTGACGGTATGCCCGCCGATGACGCGGAAATCATCCTGAACCCCAGCGGCAAGTTTGTGCAGGGCGGCCCGGATGCCGATACCGGCTTGACCGGGCGCAAGCTCATGGTGGACAGTTACGGCACATTTGCGCCCCACGGCGGCGGTGCGTTCAGCGGCAAGGATGCCACCAAGGTAGACCGCAGCGCCGCGTACATGGCGCGGTTTATTGCCAAAAATATCGTCGCGGCAGGCTTTGCCCAGCGCTGTCAGGTCACGCTGGCCTACGCCATCGGGGAGAAAGAGCCTGTCATGGTGGATGTGAATACGTTTGGCACAGGTGGTCCCTGCGAGGATGATTGCCTGTCGGCCGCTGTGCGCAAGGCGTATGACCTGACCCCTGCGGGCATCATCAAGCAGTTGAACTTGCTGAACCCCATTTATAGCCGCACGGCGGCGGGCGGTCACTTCGGACGCGAGGATTTTCCGTGGGAAAATGTTGAACATATGAGCGACCTCGCCGCTTACATTGTGTAATTGCCGCGCGTCAGCAAAGAGCAGGTCAATGCCGCCAACCGGATGACGGCGATAGAATTTCTGCGGAGGTACCGCCCCGGTTCGCTGGTGAAAAGCAGTGCGCGGGGCGAGTACCAGCTTGCGGAGCATGACAGCTTCAAGATCAACGGCGAATCCAGTGTGTGGCACTGGAAAAGCCGCGACATCGGCGGCAAGTCGGCGCTGAAATATTTGATTTATGTGGAAGGTGTACCGTTTGTAGAGGCGGTGCAGCTGCTGTGTGAGGAAAGCCCGATGTACATCCCAGTGCAGCATGAAGCGGTGGAGCGCGAGCGCCCACAGTTTAAACTCCCCCGAAAAGCACCCACCAATGACCGCGTAACGCGGTATCTGCTGGGGCGCGGCATCTCACTGCCCACGATTCGCTACTGTATTGCGAGAAAGATTCTGTACGAAAGTGCAGAATATCACAACTGTGTTTTCTTAGGCAAAGACCCGCAGGGTGTGCCGAAATATGCGGCGTTGCGCGGTATTTATGACTATGGGAAACCGTTCAAGAGGGAGGCTCCCGGAAGTCAGAAACAGTACGGTTTCTACATCCCGCCGATGCAGCCCGGCACCACCGTTGCCGTGTTTGAAGCTGCCATAGATGCCATGGCAGAGATGACGCTCTGTGGGGATGTTGCAGATAAATACCGTCTGTCGTTGGGCGGGGTTTCATCCTCCGGCAAAGAACCGCTGGCCTTGCAGGAATTTCTGCGCCAACACCCGGAAATCACCACGATAGAACTGCGGCTGGACAACGACGCCAAAGGGCGCATGGCGAGTGTCGGCATTCAGAATCTTTACCGAGAAAAGTATCAAGTGTGCGACCTGCCGCCCAACATCGAGAATGGAGATTACGCTGATATGGCAAAAAACAACCTGATGGCAAGAACTGCCGCCCACCGCGCAGTTTGCCGATAGAAAGAGATCAACATGAAAGTTAGAAATCGTTCGCCCACTTATAGGGCATAAACAGGAGGTAAATCGTTATGGCTGTGTTCCGTGTACAAAAGACGCAAAATTATACCATTATGTCCAACCATCATCTGCGCAACAAGGCTCTTTCGCTCAAGGCGAAGGGGCTTTTATCTTTGATGCTGTCTCTGCCCGAAGATTGGGATTATACCACGCGAGGGTTGGCGTCCATCTGCAAAGAGGGCGTAGACAGCGTGTGTGCCACCGTGCGCGAGTTAGAAGCGGCGGGGTATATTATCCGCCGCCGCATCCGCGACAAGAACGGTCAGATGCGCGGTATGGAGTACACGGTTTTAGAGCAGCCGCAGCCCCCGGAACAGGGGCCCGAAGAAGCTGCGCCTAAGTGTGCCCAACCAAAACAGGCAGAGCCTAAACGGGAAAAACCTGTACAGGAAAATCCTGCACAATTAAATACTAAAGAAATAAAGAAAGAAGAAACAAATAACGTATCGAATCCTATCCGCGCGGCGGGCCAGCGGACAGAGTACCGCGCCCTGCTGCTGAAAAATATCGAGTATCCGATTTTGGCGCAGAATAACCCGATGGATACGATGCGATTGGATGAACTGGTGGAGTTGATGCTGGATGTGGTTTGCTCCAAACGGGCTGCTATCCGCATTTCGGGTGAGGAAATGCCTGCCGAAGTAGTAAAATCTCGATTCCTAAAATTGGGCGCAGAACATATCCAGTATGTTCTGGATTGCCTCAAGGACAATCCGCCCCGCATCCGAAACATCAAGCAATACTTACTGGCGGCGCTCTACAATGCGCCGCTGACGATAGAAAACTACTATGCCGCGCAGATCGACCATGACCTGTGCGGCGGAAAGAGGTGACATGATTTGCAGATGAAATTTTATTCTCCGCTGACTGCGGACTTCTTCCCAAATGAACCTGACTATGAGGACGAGTTCTACGACGAGTACGAGGGCTACCCGCAGGACGGGCATGAACTGCTGGAATATGAGACAGCCATCCGCGATGCCGTCGAAAACGATACCCGCGACTTTGGTGGCGACCTCATGCAGTATTACCACGAGGACGATTCTGTTCGTAATAAAGTCGTCACGGCTGTCCCGTCCGTCGAGGTGCATGGCAACAAGCTCTGCGGCTGTCTGACCGTGGAACTGAAAGAACCTCTGCTCGATGATGAGCAGACCGTCCTCTGCAATTACATTTCCGGCCAGTACAGCGATGGCTGGGGCGAGGGCTTTGAACAGCGGGAAATCGATGTTGGGGACGGCAAGCTGTACGTCCATTTCTGGCAGGATCACGATTTTGAACTGAAACGCGATGTGCCGGATATGACCGAATTCAACAAACTGCTGAACCGCCCGAAGAAGCCTAAGATGCAGCTGATTGGGCAGGGCGGCAACATTTTTGCCATTATGGGCCGAGCCTCGCGGCTGCTGAAAAGCAGCGGACAAGGTGACAAAGCCAAAGAAATGCGTGACCGCGTTATGTCCTGCGACAGCTATCAGAAAGCACTCAACATCGTTTCCGAGTATGTGGAAACCGAACTGTCGCCCACGCCCGCGCCCAAGCGTGACCGGGGTGATGCCAGATGAAGAAATACGAGATCACCGACATCGCCCATCCCGACAACCCGAACCTGCACCGTATCCGCGCGGTGACGGACTTGACCGAGGATGTCCTTGCCGGGATGCTCGGCGGCTATGTGGAAAGCTGCGATAACCTCGACCAAGATGGTCGCGCGTGGATTTCAGCGGATGCCATCGCCTGTGAAAATGCAGTTGTCTGCGGCGATGCAGTCCTTACAGATCACGCCGTTGCAAAGGGTTGCGCTTATGTCGGAAAGAACGCCACCGTAATGGGGGATGCCACTGTGCAGGATGATGCCATCGTCTGCGGCGGACTGCTCATGGGGAAAAGCTGTGTCTGCGGGTATGCCGTGATTCGGCAGGATGAGCAAACCTTGTGCGCACCGATCATTGACGGCAGCACCCGCATCTATGGCGAAATCTCTGGCAATGTAGTCTGCCGCGGCAATGCCGTTGTCCTGCCCGGTACCAAGCTCGACAACAGGACGCAGGACTGCTTTGTACTCGAAGATGACCGTGTTTCTGTGCAGACAGCCAGCCGGACCCCGTCCCCGAAAGAACCCCGTACCCATGATTTTGAACGATAAAACGAAAGGAAGATGCCTTTGAAGAACACTCCCGAAACGCTCAACATTCTCAACCCTGATTTCCGGATGCCCGAACACTGCGGCGGTGACCGCTGGTCGATCCTGCACGGGGATTCCATGCAGATTCTCCGCCAGTTTGAACCGAACAGCTTCGATGCCATCATCACCGACCCACCCTATGCCAGCGGCGGCAGCAGCCAGACCACCAAGAACCGCAGCACCAACGAGAAGTACAGCAGCATGAGCAAAGAAAAGGCGCTGCCTGACTTTGACTCTGACCAGATGGATCAGCTGAGTTGGATGTTCTGGACAGCTGCATGGCTGCAGGATGCCCGCCGCATTGCCAAGCCCGGCGCGCCTGTCTGCCTGTTCATCGATTGGCGGCAGCTTCCCGCCATGACGCTGGCCCTGCAGTGGGCAGGCTGGACATGGCGCGGCGTGGCGGTTTGGGATAAGGTCGCCAGCCGCCCGCAGAAAGGACGCTTCCGCCAGCAGTCCGAGTACATCGTGTGGGGGTCCAACGGCAAAATGCCGCTTGAGAGAAATGTTGGGTGTCTGCCGGGCGTGTTCCGATACCCGAACCCGCAGAACCGCATCCATGTCACCGAAAAGCCCTTGCAGCTTATGCGGGATGTGGTGCAGATCTGCGAGCCGGGCGGGCGCATCCTTGACCCCTTTGCCGGGGCAGGCACCACCGTGCTGGCCGCTGTGCAGGAAGGCTATGAGGCTGTCGGCATTGAAATGTCGGATGCCTACTTCCAACGCAGCGCCGAACGGCTGAAAACTACCCTTGAATCCGAAGTGAATCAGAACTGATTCACTATTTTGCAAGAAATACCGAAAAGTGAATCAAAACTGATTCACTCCCGAAATTCAGAAAGGAAACACGAAAATGAAACGACCTTGGGCTTTTATCTGCGCCAGCGAGGGCGCGACATACAAATACCTGCGCAACTATTGCCGCGAGGTGTACCTGCTGGGCTACCTGCCGGTATGCCCTAAATTGCAGGACAGCCAGTATTTGGTGCTGGAAGATGCCGTAGAACGCAGCGAGTACACCGCCATTGTGCGGGATAAGCTGCTGCGCTGCCCGATGCTGGTGGTCTGCAGCCGCAATCAGGATGCTACCACCAACGCGCAGATCGGTTTGGCACAGAAATACAACCGTATTGTCACAACCTTGGACGGTTTGAAGAAAGCCGTTTCTGAGGGCGACGACCTTGTGTCATGAACCGTTTTGCGGGGTGTCGTGTTTTGCTAGCATAGCGTCTGGTCGACCAGACGCACATTTTGGGGATGCCCCAAACCCCTGCCGTGCGTAAACGCAGATTTGTTGTCTCATTCCATGTCGATGAGAATGAATTATCATTCTTGAATCGGCAGGTTGCGGCCAGCAGTCTGAACCGAGAGGAATACCTGCGCACGCTCATTGCAGGCAAAGCAATCCATCCGCGCCCCTGCACGCACCACGCCGATCTGCTCCGCAAGGTGGCAGGGCTGTGCAACAATGCAAATCAGCTTGCCCACCGTGCCAACAGTACCGGAACAGCAGGGCAGGGGAGTGTGGATGAAATGACCCGGCTAACCCAAGAAGTTTGGCGGGAAGTAAAAGAAAACTGGTAAAGGAGTCACTATGAAAAATGGCTTACACATCCGTGATCCCTGTGCGCCGCCTTGACCGCACAGTGGACTATGTACAAAACAAAGCAAAAACGACACCGAAATCACTGGAAGAAGCTGTGGACTATGCGGCAAACCGGGATAAAACCGAATCAGCCTGTTTTGAAACAGGACTGGGCTGCACAACCACCAGCGCCTTTGAAGATATGCGATTGAATACGCTTCGCTGGCACAAAGAAACCGGTGTGCAGGGATACCATCTTGTCCAGAGTTTTGCAGAAGGGGAGGTGACTCCGGAACTGGCGCACCAGATCGGTGTCGAATTTGCGGAACAGCTATTGCTTGGGAAATACCAAGCAATTGTGACAACGCATTTGAATACTAAGCATTACCACAACCACATTGTATGGAGCGCCGTTAGCTTGGAGGATGGAAAGAAGTACCACAGCAATAGTAAAAGTTACTATACCGAAGTACGCGCACTTTCGGATACACTCTGCCAAAGGTATGGACTTTCCATCATTGAAACGCCGGAATCACTGCGAGGAAAGCGGCAATACGAAAAGTGGAAGGCCGAGGAAAACAACCAGCCTACATGGCGTACGGCTATTCGGCAGGATGTGGACGAAGCAATTCAACAAAGCCTTACATGGCGGCAATTTCTTACTGTGTTGGAGCGTAAAGGGTATGAAGTCCGCATGGGGCGCAAGTATCCCGTCCTGCGTCCGCCCGGAAAAGAGCGCTTTGTTCGCTTCAAAACGCTGGGCAAGCGGTACACGCCAGAAGCCATCCAGACGCGCATCCTGTATCCACGAAGCTACCGCCCTTATGTTGAAAATCCACCAACAATCCAACATGGCCGTCTGCACAGCGGGAAGAAGCCCCATCGCAAGTTGACCGGCCTGCGGGCGCTGTATTATCGTTACCTGTACGAACTGGGCGCGCTGCCCCGCAAGCCGAGCCGCTCCAGCTATGCCGTGCGGCAGGATGCTTACAAGTTAGACCAGCGCATCCGACAGATGGAGTTCCTATCCAAGCACAACATTGACACGCTGGAGCAGCTGGAAACTCACCGAAAAGCCCTGCAAACAGAAATTGGGCAGTTGCAGACAAAGCGTAAGCAACTACCCAAAACCGATGATGTACAATCGCAATGTGAATCGGTCAACACCGCCCTAAAGCAGCTTCGCCAAGAGGAACGGCTCTGCCGCAAAATTGCAGAACATTCAATCGAGGTGCAGCAGCACCTCACCGAAGCCCGCCGTGACCGCGCTGAACAGCAAAAACAAGAACAGGAACGTGCGCGTGACCTCCGCCCCGATATTACAACACGTTAATCTGTAAGCCCCAGCAGCCAATCCCGTGCATTGATGCGGCGAATGCCGTCATACTGTTCCTCCGGGTCATCGTCCATCGTAAGAATATATTTGGGGTAGTGGTCGCGGATGGACAGCAAGGGTCGCAGCTCCCGCTGCAGGGTGTCCGCATCACGAACGGAAAGCGCCACCTGGTAATAGAAGGTATTGTTGCCGTTCATTGCCACAAAATCGACCTCGAAAGAATCGACCTTTCCGACATACACGTCATAACCGCGCCGCTTCAGTTCCAGATAAATCACATTTTCCAGAATATGACCTGCGTCTGTATTGCGTTTGCCAAGCAGCATAAATCGCATACCGATATCTACGACATAGTATTTTCCCAAAGTTTTCAGATACTGCTTACCCTTGACATTATACCGCTGTGCGGGATAGATAATGTAGCTTTCGGTCAGCGCATCAAGATAGCGTTCGACGGTCTTTACATCAACTTTTCGTCCTTCGGATGTCAGGGTGTCTGCAATTTTCTTGGAGGAAAGCGGACTGCCGATGTTGTCAAAAACATAGCGCAGTACACTTTTCAACATCAACGGATCGAGGATCTTTCTTCGTGTCAAAATATCTTTTACGACAATCGTGTTGAAAATGCCATCCAAGTAATCCCGAATCTCGTTCGGATGCCCCTTAAGTTCCAGCGCATAGGGAAAGGAACTGTTTTCCAGATATTCGGTATATTTTATTCCGCAATCTTCCATACTGCCGGTACTCTGCATATATTCCTTAAAAGAAAGCGGCAGCATTTCGATTTGCACATAGCGCCCGGAAATAAGGGTGGCTATTTCACTGGACAGCATATAGGCATTGGAACCTGTGACGTATATATCTACATTTTTCTTGATATACAAACTGTCGATCACTTTAGGAAAATCCGTGACGTGCTGTATCTCATCCAGAAAAATGTAAGTCATCTTTTCGGGAACAAGACGGTCTTTCAGGTAAGCGTACAGTTTTCTATAGTCGGTAAGTTCCTCAAAATCCATATCCTCAAAATTGATGGCAATAATTTGGTCTTGTTCGACGCCATTCTGCAGCAGCCAATCTTGGTACATTTCCATCAAAACAGACTTTCCGCAGCGGCGGATACCTGTTACGACTTTGATGAGTTGCTTGTCCTTAAACGCAATCAGTTTATTCAGGTATTCAGTTCTGGTAATCCGCATAATAAACCCTCCGCAGCTTTTAATGATAGTATACGCCAAAAAGTGTAAAATGTCACGCGCTTTTTGGAATCGAATCCAAATAGTTCAAGAAAGAAGGATGTATATGAATTATTCAAACAAAGACTACATCGAACACCTGCGCCGCAAGTACCCGCCCGGTACGCGGCTGCAACTCAGCTGCATGGAAGATGAGTTCCCCGTGCCGCCTGGTTCTATGGGCACGGTGGAATGTATCGACGACGCTGGGCAAATCCATGTAGATTGGGACTGCGTGCGCAGCCTTGCCCTTATCCCCGGCGTGGACTCGTTCAGCCGCTTGCCCGCGCCCCAAGAAAAGGCCGGTGATGCCAGATGAATTACGGCTCCGAACCTGCGGATCAGGTCGTCCGCTACTCGCTGGAGGGCGCAGAGTTCGCCCTGCGAATCTCTGGCACCGCTGCGAAAAACTTCTTTATTTTCGTCCAAGCCGTGCTGCATGACAGCAAAAAGACCCACGGCAAAACGCACCTCATCCGGCTGCTGAAAGAACAGAAACCGCTGAAATTTTTCACGGTGGACAAAGACCGTATGCACGATTTTGCCCGCGCCGCCAAGGCGCATGGTCTGCTGTTTTGCCCCATCCGTGACAAGATGGACCCCGACCACATAGAAATCGCTATCTTGCAGGACGATGCGTCCAAGGCCAACCGTATCATTGAAAAATTGCAGTTGGATGTCGTGGACACCGGCACGGCAGAACTGGTCGATACCGTGCAGCAGAATTTGGAAAATGCAGCCCCCAACCATGAGGACACGCCCACCGTGGATTTTCCTCTGGGCTCGGAGAACGCCAGTCCGTCCGAGCCTTTCTCCGACAGCAGCAAATCTTTTGCAAACTCGCCGTCGCCGCGCGCCGATCAGCTTCGGGCCAAGGGTGAGCGCCCCAGTGTGCGCATGGAACTGCAGGATATTACCGCCTACCTGCGGAACCGGGCAGAGGCACCCAAAGACCGTATGCCCAAGCTGCCGGTAAAAATCCGGCGCAAAGAAAAGGTGCTGTAAATGTTTTCTGTTTGTTTTCAAATGGCAGATAGCTATTGCGGCGGTTCTATGGTATGTTGGCGATAGGAGGTGCAAAAACAATGACAGAACGTAAAGTTAAACTTGACCGTGCCAACAAAAGCATCCTGCTCCGGGCGCTGGGTGATGTCTACTACGGACAGCGTGCCAACGGCGGCAGCACCGAAGTAACTGGGCGGCTGATCCTTCGAGTGAACGATCTGCCCGCAGGCGGCAAGCTGACGATGTCGGCGGCAGAGTATCGGCTGGCAAAAGCAGCCCTCAACCAACTGCGCACCCAGCGTCTGGCTGAGGGCGGCTATACCGATGCCGTGGATGACGCGCTGGCGCGGCTGCTCCACGCCCACACGCCGCTGCTGCTCTGGTGAAGAAGATGCAGAACTGGCAAGAGAACATTCCTATGACGAAAGATAAGTTTTGGGAGGTCATCGACAACGCCAGAGCCATAGCACCAGCGTTGGAAGGTGAACCACTGCGGGAATCCCTGTACAAGCAGCTTTTGAAGCTGTCCCCGGATGAATTAGTCGGCTTCGACTGCGCGTGGCAGGAATACCGCAGGATAGCAAACAGCCCGCAGTTGATTGCCGCGGCCTGTATCATCAACGGCGGTACCTCGGATGACCGATTCGACTATTTCAAAAATTGGCTGATTCTGCAAGGACAGTATGTCTTTCGGCAGGCGCTGAAAGACCCTGATGCGCTTGCTGAGTTCAAGATTCCGTTCGACGACACTGAATGGGAAGATTGCGGGTATCTGACAAGCCTTGCCTTTGTGGGGAGAGCCTTGCCTACCTATTTTGCGCAGGAGGGCATTGCCAAGGAACTGCGCCGAAAATATCCCGCACTACTGCAAGCCCCCGGCGCGCTGGACGCCGAAATCATGCGTGTGCTGCTTTATCCGAACCGTGAGCAGGAGCAGGCTTTTGACCGCTACCTGCTCGGTCTTGAAGTGCAGCACTACATCGACATCAGCGGGCTGGACAGCTACGATAAGTTTTATCTGGAACACATTTCATGCAGGTGGGAGTGGGATTATCTGAGAGAAAGTATCCGCGAGGAAACGCCCCAACCACGGCAAGGAAAGCTAAGCCCTGACATTGCCAGCACTCTGCCCAAACTTTGGAAGAAGCGGCTGGCGTGGGATGCGGAACAGCGAACGAGCCTGCACCATCGCGGTGAGGAAAGGTAGTCCACCACGCCGGGGAGAAAGAACCCTTGGTGGGTTTGGCTGCTGCCGTTGCCCCTCGTGTGGTGGGCAGCGTTGGCGGTGGCTTGCCGCTGGCAGCCGAGCATGAAAATAACGGCTCTGTTGGATGCGCTGAACAGCGCGCTGGCAGAGCCGTTTGCATTGGCGTGGAGTCAAGACAGTCCACGCTTTTTGCTTGTGTTCACGGTGGTTTATGCGGTAGCGGTTATTGTGACCGTGACGGATCAGAAGAACACCCGCCCCGGCGCGGAGCATGGCTCGGCGGCTTGGGGCGATGTGTTCCACTTGAACAAGTTCTACATGGATAAGCGCGGGCCGAACCTGCTGCTGACCCAACACTTTCACATCGGGATAGATGGCTACAAACATAAGCACAACACGAACATCCTCATTGTCGGCGGCTCCGGCGCGGGCAAAACTAGAACCTACGGTGTACCGAATGTACTGGAATGTGCCTGCTCTATGGTAATTACAGATCCCAAGTCTGAAATTTTGCGTAAGACCGGCAATTTGTTAAAGCAAAAAGGGTATGAGGTAATTGTCTTTGACCTTATAAATCCCGCTGCATCGTTCTGTTACAACCCGTTTGTGTATGTGCATGATGACCGCGAAGTGCTGACCCTGATAGAAAATCTGATTCAAAACACCACGCCATCACATTCAAAAAGCAGCGACCCCTTCTGGGAAAAGTCCGAAACGGCGCTGCTGCAAGCCCTTATGTTGTACCTGCTGCACGAGGCTCCGCCCGAAGAACAAAACTTCTCTATGGTGATGGAGATGATAGCCGCCGCCGAAGTCCACGAGGACGATGACAACTACCAATCCCCGCTGGACATCCTGTTCGAGCGCTTGGAAATGCGCGAACCCGACAGCATCGCTTGTAAGCAGTACCGCATTTTCAAACAGGCGGCTGGTGTTGTATGCTCTAAAAGACTTCTTAATCAAGCGGTTGGGAAGTCTCTTAGAA
>OICY01000348.1_pt1 | contig 19102 bp, 10 predicted proteins | sample 1581441 | NCBI WGS metagenome assembly OICY01 (sample SAMEA3882514, study PRJEB24775) | human gut metagenome | biome: human-associated habitat; feature: intestine environment; material: feces | place: Netherlands | collected 2009/2010 | reverse complement strand
TGACCATCTCATTGACGGCGTCCTCGTTGGTGACGTCGCAGACATAGCCGTGGGCCTCGATGCCGGCTTCCCTGTAGGCAGCCAGGCCCTTGTCGACCAGCTCCTGCTTGATGTCGTTGAAAACGATGGTGGCGCCGCAGTTCGCCATGGCGGTGGCAATGGCAAAGCCGATGCCGTAGGATGCGCCGGTAATCAGCGCGACCTTACCGGTCAGGTCGAAGGATTTGGGTGTGCAGACAGACATAAAAGTACCTCCTGTTGAATAAAAAACGGTTTATCTTTCCAGCCCGTAGGGAACCGGGTGGTTGCCGTAGCGGTTGGCGGGGCTGCCGGTCAGGGTCAGCGTCAGGGTGTTTTCGCCGGGGGTCAAAAGCCCCGCCAGCGGGAATTTATGCGGCGACCAAAAGGACACGCCCGCCGGTTGACCGTTTACGGTCAACTCCGCCATTTCCTGTCCGCGCAGCGTCAGCAGCGGCGTGGCGGCTTCGATATCTGCCGCCGCGACCTGCAGCACGGCGCGGTAGGTCTTGGCGGCACGGGTTGCGTCCTCTTCCACAAGGATAAAGTCCGGCACGGGCAGTGACAGATAGGTGGGCGGCAAAGGCAGGGTTTCGGTTTCCTGCGCGGTGCAGGTAAACAGCAGCAGGCTGCCGCGCGCGGGCAGCTCCAGCGGCAGGCAGGCTCCCTGGGCGGTATGCTCGGCTGGGCAGGCGCAGGGCTGGCCGTTCCACAGATCGTACCGGCAAAGCGGAGCGTCCACCGGCAGGGTCAGTCGGGTCTTGATGGGGGTGTTGCCCTCGTTGACCAGCAGCCAGCAGGCGCGCCCTTCCTTATTAAAAGAGGCGCAGCGCAGCATGGGCTGCGGCGGGTCGCAGCGGCAGTCCGGCTCGAGCGCCGAGACCTCCGGATGCGCAGCGTCCGGGAACAGCGCCTTGTCCCCCAGCACGGCGGTGTAGCGGTGTCCGTGTAACCAAAGCGCGCCGTCCTCGACCGTGCAGGCAGGGAAATAGCTTTCGGGAATATACTGAAAGCCGATCTGCCGCTCAAACAGCGGGCGCACGGTGTCGGGGCAGAGGTCGCGGTTGCGGCAAAGCACGGCAGTCTCCGCATGCAGGTCGATGTCGGTCATCAGCCAGGACAGCCGCCGCCAGTAGGTGCTCCACGCCTCGTAATGCGCCCACCAGATGCTGTGGGGGCCGACATCGGGCGGGCGCTCGTCCTTGCGCTTGCCGCGGATGCTGTAATAAAAGGCGTGCGGGATAAACAGGTTGACCCCGCGCACCGCCAGCCAGTCGGTGTACCATTTGATGTCCCCGCCCGAAAGCTGCCACGGGTTGTCGTCCTTGTTGCAGGCGCCAAAGCACTCGTTGGCGTTGCGGCGGCGGTGCATCAGCCGGGCGGCGTCGGCGCTGCACTTGGCCATCGTGGAGTCGATGCCCGCCAAGCCGTCCTTTTCGGGGGCGAGCCAGCGCAGCACCAGATCCTGCCCCGGCACGGCAAAGTATTTTTCTACTTCTATATCATCGCTCTGGTGGGGGTGCCCCATCAGGCCGATGCCGTGCGCCTCGCACCAGCGGGAGAGTGTGCCGTAGTAGACCTCGCCCTCGCGCTGCAAAAGCAGCTTGTGATACAGCCGTGTATCGTCGTTTTCCCTGCCGTCAAACAGGGCGGTGAGGTTGGCGGCGTTGCCGCCCGCACGGCGGAAAATCTCGGCAAAGCCGTGCGTCCACGGGAACATACCGCTGACATTGCGCCCCAAAATACTCGGCTCATCGGTAAAAAAGCCGATGATCGTGGCTCCGAAATACTCTTTCAGTTCCCGATAGTAGGCTTCGTGGGTCAGTTCAATAAAGCGGCTGACGGCCGCAGGGTTCAGAATATCAGCAGTTTTGGGGGCGTTTTTCTCGCCGTCATCCTCGCCCCAGTGCAGCCCGCGCATCGTGCCGCCGCTTTTGCGCACGACCAGCGCGCCGTTTTCCGCCTGCGCCAGCAGCTCGTCCCCCGGCAAAACGGTTTGGGTCAGCGTGATGCCCTCGCTGGCAAGCTCAGGGTGATCCTTTACGACCAGCCCGCTCGCCGAGCCGGAGGGGTACATCCCTTCATCGTACAAAACGATTTTCATATCCAGCGCGGCGGCGGCTTCGACAGCCGTGCGGATATGGGCAAAGTAGCGTTCACCCAGATAGGTGATGTCGGGGCTAAGCCCCATGCGCGGGTGCAGTACCACGCCGTAAATGCCGTGGGCGGCAAAGTCCGCCAGCTGGCGGCGCAGCTCCTCAGCGGTCAGCTCGCCGTTCAAAAACCAAAACGGGATGGCGGTAAATTCTCTGGGCGGGTTTTGCAGTTGGGCAAGAAACTTCATTATGCGGCCTCCTGTGCTTCGGCGCGGGCGCAGATGTCCGCCCATGCGTGGGATTTATAGTAGAACAGCATCGCCAGCAGCCCGACAACAAAGCTGAGCGAAACACCCGCCATGGCGTAGTCGCCGTAGCCCAGCCACGCCAGCAGGTAGGATGCCGGGATACGCACACCCCACAGCAGAATGATGTTGACGATGGTGGAATAGCGGATCTCGCCCATGCCGTTGGCAAAGCTCATAATAGCGTTGAAGGCTGCATAGCACCACTGGAACGGCAGCACAACGCGGATATAGCGCACGGCAAAGGCAAGCACGGCCTCGTCCTGCGTAAAAAGCAGCAGCAGAGGGCGGCAGCAGGCCGCCATCAGCAGCCCGCCTGCGAGGGAGAGCAGCCCCGAGGCCGCCGGGAGCAGCCAGCCGCCCCTGCGCAGACGGCTGTAGCTCTGTGCGCCGAGGTTCTGCCCCGCAAACACCGAGGTCGCCTGCGAAAGCGAGGTGACCGTGATGTTGGCCAGCCCGCCGACCTTGCCCGCTACCGAGCAGCCCGCCACAAACACCGACCCCTGCAGGTTGTACAGCACCTGCAAAAAGACGTGACCGATGGAGTAGAGCGCCGAGTTCAGCCCCAGCGGCAGACCGATGCGCACAATCTGGCGCAGGGCTCCGGCATCAAAGCCGCAGGGAAAAACAGGCAGCGCAAGCTCTGTGCAGTGGCGGCGAATGTAAAAAATGCTGCATATCCACGACAAAAACAGCGCAATCGCCGTGGCTGCCGCCACGCCGCCGATGCCAAGGCCGAGCGCGCCGGTAAGCACAAGATCCAGCACAATATTCGCCGCGCAGCTGATAAACAGCAGCAGCAACGAGGACGAGCTGTTGCCTATGCCGCGCAAAAGACCGGCGTTGAAGTTATAGCCCATGTTGCCCAGAATACCCAGCATCGTGATGCGCAGATACAGCACCGCCCCCGGCATGGCGTCCGCCGGGACCTGCATCAGCCGCAGCATCCACGGACCCAGCAGGAACCCGATGACGGTCAGCGGCAGCGATGCTGCAAACAGCAGCCAGACCGAGGTGCGCACGAGCTTTTGCAGCTGGTCATGGTCGGCGCGGCCGACCGCCTGCGATACGAGGATGGAGATGCCCGAGCCGATGCCCACAAAGACACAGAGCAGAATTTCGAGCGGCTGGGAGCTGGTCGCCACCGATGCCAGCGCCGTAGTGTCGCAGAAATTGCCGATGACGAGCGTGTCCACCGTGCTGTACAGCAGCTGCAAAATATTGCCGGCGCAGATGGGCAGCGCAAACAGCGCCGCGCGCCCCAGCACGGAGCCGTGGGTCATATCAACTTGTGCGGATTTTCGGTAAGACGGCATAGCCCTATCCCCCCGGCATGACAGATTTTCTTATCTACATTGTACGAGGAAACCGCGCCGGTTGCAACAATCATTATCCTTTGATTTTTGGATGAATATAAACGATGCGGCGAACAATTTTGGCGGTGCGGTGTAAAAAACAATCACGCCCTTTGCGGCGTTGGAAGGGCGTGCTTTTTTACCGTTTTGTGCAGGTTCCACAAACAAAGATGGACAAAATCGGTAACATTGACAGCAAGATTTGCCGCAAAAGGGCTTGCCACTGCGGCGCAAAATGTGCTATCGTTAAAATCAAATTCAGTAAAAAGGAAGTAAAATTTGTATGCGGAAGCCTCTGACAAGACAGAACAGCACGCGCGACAAGCGCAGATACTCTGCTTATCAGAACCGTATTTTTTTCTATCTCGTGACCCTTGTCACCGCCCCGCTGCTGCTGTTGGGCGTGCTGTCCAGCGTGGTGTACTACCGGCAGACCGTCACGCGCAGCGATGCCCTGCTGGCCTCGGCGCGGGGGAATGTCGAGACGCAGATGGAAATTGCGCTGAGCAACCTGCGCGCCTACTACAGCGCGGTCGTCAGCGCGGACAATTACCAGACCCTGTGCCAAAAAACTGTGCCGCCGTACAGCGAGTACACCCTTGTGCGCGATATGCAGACCGCCATGCGCGGCGGCAATCTGGTGGATAAATATGTCGAGGGGTATACCTACATCAACCTGCGCAGCGGGTGGATTTTAAGCAACAACGGCATGTACCGGCTGGCTGATGCCGCCAACCGGGATGAGGTCGCCCACCTGCTGAGCGAATGGGCGGAGCAGCATGCCGCCATGATGTGGGTCAACCGCACCGACCAGCCCACCCCCGCGCTGGCAGACACACCGCTGAACACGGTGGATCTGACCGGCGAGCTGCTCGTGCTGCGCAGCAGCTCCTACCGCACGGGCAGCTATGCGGTGCTGATCGTCAAGCTGGATCTTTCGCCGCTGTATGAGATGACCGAGAGCTGGCAGACCGGCGGCTACAGTATTGCCGCGCGGGATTTCACCGGCAAGACCGTGCTGAGCACCTCTGCTGCGCTGACCGCCCTGCTGGACGCCGACACCCCCGCCGAGGGCAGCTGCGTGCTGGGTGGCTGGCGGCTGAACAGCGGCAAGATGGGCGTGAATGGGCTGACCTACTATGCGGCGCTGCCGCAGCGCACGCTGGCGGCTACCGCCGGCATGGTGATTCTGATCGCTTTTGTGCTGGCCGGGGGACTGGTGGCGGTGCTGCTGATCTGCCGCCGATCGACCAGTGTGCTGTACGCCCCTGTGGATGATCTGATGCACGCGGCCAGCGGTGTGTTCGGCCAGCCCGGCAGCGATGAGGAGGAGTTTGCCTATCTGGCCGCCGGTGTCAAGCAGGTGGCCCGGGACAAGCAGGCGATGCAAAGCCTGATGCAGCAGCAAAACCGCCGCCTGCAGCAGAGCTTTGTGGAAAATCTGATCCGCAGCGAGGTCACTGATGAGGCCGCCGGCCACACGATGCAGGAGCTGGGGCTGGCAGTCTGCCCCGCGTATCGGCTGATCGCGCTGGCGCTGGATACCCCGGCGGGCACCTCCGGCCCGGTGCGGGAGACGATGCTGCTGACCGCCATACAGACGATGCCCACCGAGCTGCTGCGCCGCTGCGCGTTCCAGCCCGTAATGCTGAACTTTACCCTGCTGCTGGTCGTGGGCGGCGAGGAGGCTGATCTGAACGAGGCCTGCCGCGTGGTATATACGGCGGCGGCGCGCAGCATCCGCACCGCGCTGGGGGTCAGCTGCCGCGCGGGCGTCAGCCGCCCCTTCCACAAGCTGCACCACATGCAGCTGGCCGCGCAGGAGGCATGGGAGGCCCTGCGCCTGCCGGAGGCCGATGCCCCCGAGGCAAGCGGGCAGATGCTGTACTACCAGCCGCCCGACGAGCAGTGCGCCCGCAACGGCTATGATACGCTACTGGAGCATGAGATCACGGCAGCCGTAACCGCCTGCAAGGCCAAGGAGGTGCGCCACCTGCTGGAGCGCTTTACCGCCAAAATGCTGGAAAAGAACATCCGCGGGTATGAACGGCAGTTTTACATCCAGCGGCTGGTGGCGGCCATGCTGGCCGTGGCGGAAAACGCCGGGCTTTCGGTCAACCAGGTGCTGGCCGACCGGCAGGCCAACCTGTTTGAGACGATCGGTAAGATCTACACCGCCGACCAGATGCAGAATTTCCTGATGGACGAGGTGGCCGTGCCTGTTATGGACCTGCTGACGGAGTTCCGCCAGAGCAGCTCCAGCGAGCTGGTCAAGAATGTGCTGGCGCTGATCAAGCAGACGCGCGGCGACATTACGCTGAACGAGTGCGCCGACCGGCTGAACTATAACCCGAGTTATATCTGGAAGGTGCTGCGCACCGAGAAGGATACCAGCTTCAGCGATCTGGCCAACAATGAAAAGCTGGAGATGGCCAAGGAACTGCTGCTGACCAGCGACATGACGGTCGTGCAGATCGCCGAGACGCTGAACTATTCCAATGTGCAGAATTTCATCCGGTTTTTCAGCAAAAAGGTCGGCATGACCCCCGGCAAATACCGCAAGGATTACCAGAACGAGAAGAAGTGAGGGGGATTTCCCTCACCGACAGCAAAGACCGCACCCGATGCGTTTCGGGTGCGGTCTTTGCTGTTATTCGGTTTCTATGCGCAGTACATTGACCTTGTCATCGTACTGGGTGCGGGTGCCGGTGATGTGGGGGATCAGGGCGTTGACCTCCATGACCAGCGCGCCCTCGGCGGTCAGATAGGGCTGGCCGTCCATCAGGTTTTCCTTGCCGTCAACCAGCAGGTGGGTGACGCCGACCTGCGCGGTCACGGTGTGCCCGCCGCTGTGCAGCGTCAGGCAGCCCCCGGCGGCGTTCCAATCATAGCGGAAGGCATCGGGGATGACCGTCTGCAGCCGCTCCAAAATGCAGAGCACCGCGCCCCAGACGCGGCCGTTTTCGTTGACGCTGCGCACGCCGCGGGTGTCCGGCTCCTGCCCGTTGACGAGGATCTTGGTGTAGCACTTGTCCTCCGGCTGGTATTTTGCTGCATCGGCCTGCGGGATGGGGACGAACGCATCGCGGTGCTGCGGCGCACAGGCGGCATAGTCCGGCAGGCGGCAGGGCAGCGGTGCGGCTGTCAGCGGTGAGAGGTCGGCAGGCTTGCTCTGCAGCGTGATGACATTGCGGAGGCTGCCCATCACGGCGGTCAGGCGGATGGTGCCGGGCGCTGTGCCCGCGCGCAGAAATACACGGTTGGTGCCGCACTCAGCATAGACATGGTTTTGGTGGATGACGCTGTCGTCATGGCCGTAGCCTGCAAAGCGGCCGCTGTTGTAGCCGCCCAAAAACTGCGCGGGGCCGTCCAATGTGAAGTCAATGCGCGCATCGCAGAGCGGGCAGACCCGCCCGGCGCTGTCCTGCACGGCAATATCGACATAGGCGATGTCGGCCCCGTCAGCGGCAAGGCCGCCCGGTGCGGTATGCAGCGTCAGCTGCAGGGCGGCGGGGCTGTCGGCGGTTTCTAGCCGGTCGGACGCGGCGGGTGTGCCGTCATAGCCGTAGCCGACTGCCTCTACCCAGCCGGACTGCGTCACATCCACACCGGGAAAGGCGAACACAAAGGTGTTTTGCGGCTTGTCGCACCGACCGACACGGCGCCCGTTGACGAGCAGCTCGACTGCGGCAACAGGGTAGCTTGCCACCACATACACCGTCTTATGGTGCGGGTCGCGGGTGTGCCAGACGCCGGTGCCCTCCCAATAGGTGCCGTTAAAGCGCTTTTCTTCATAGCGATAGTTGGCAGCGGTGAGGGCGGGGTAGTTCCAGTGGCCGATGATCTTGACGGCGGGGGCCTCGCTCTGCATAACGCGGAAGCAGTCAAAGCTCTGCTTTTTGGTGCGGCAGGGGTCCACGCGGCCGCTCATGCGGGCGTTTTCGCTGTAGGACTGGCGGCCATGCTGGGCAGAGTCTGTCCAGCAGAGCGCCGCACAGGCGCTGTAGTAGTTCTTGCCGGAGGCACCGCCCATCCGATCATTGAAAAACTCGGCGTAGCCGCGCGCGTTTTCAAGCGCGAGCTCCTCACTGGTCAGATCGTAGAAGTCGTACCCAACAGCTTTTTTGCCGCCCTTGCCGACCCAGCGGTTGCGGTAGTCGAAATCCGGCGGGGTGAAGTCGTCCCAGATGCGGCGGGGGGCCTCCTCGCGGCTGTACTCGGTCTCGGTGACGGGGCCGTGCTGCGACAAAAAGCGGGCGGCGTGGCGGTTCAGCATCGTGCCGACATACTCGCTCTCGTTGACGACCTCCTCGGTGTTCAGGGTGCGGCAGCCCATAAAACGCCCGCCGTGGGGGTCCAGCCGCTGCTTGAGCAGCCGCATCTCCCGCATGTGCTCGCGGGAGATCGAGTTGTTGCCGGCCTCCCAGAACAGAATGGACGGGTGGTTGCGGAAGGCGATGATGACATCGCGCATCAGCTCTACGCGCTGGTCCCACTGGCGGCCGAAGCTCTCCTTCTCCTTGTCACCGGCAGGCTGGGTGCAGACGATGCCGCGGCGGTCAAACGCGCGGACATCGGCGGGGCTGCCCGCCACATGCATAAAGCGGATGTGGTTGGCGTTGCTCTCGCGGATGAGGGCGGCGTCCTCATCGTGCAGCCACTCGGGCGCAATGCCGATGGCCGCCCACTCGTTGGCGGCGCGCTGGGCGTAGCCGCGCAGCCACTGCACCGCGCCGTTGATGCGCAGGCCCCGGTCTTTGTCGTAGCTTACGGCGCGGAAGCCGGTCGTCAGCTGCTGGGCATCGGTCTTTTCGCCGTTTACAAACAGCTCGGCCTCCACGGTGTAGAGGTAGGGGTCGTCGATGCTCCAGAAGCGCAGCGGCAGGGTGTCGGCCCCGGCGTGCAGCACAGTGACCGCCATGGAATCCGTAGCGGTCGGTGCGGGCAGGCTTTCGTCCTCCACAGGGCGGTAATGCCCGGGCACAGCCTCATCGGGGATATAGGCGTCCGCCGGGGTGATGCTCAGCGGTGGGACGGCGCGGCCCGTGGGGGCTGCGGTGGCCGGGGTGCCGTCAAAGATGGCGGCAACGCTGCCGTCCGGGCGGCGCAGCGTGATGCGCAGATGGGCGGAAACAGGGACCTTGCCCTCGTTGCGGACCTCGGCCTCGACCCGAATATCCGCCGTGGCGTTGTCCAGATCAAAATTCCGGCCGTAGACATAGAGGCCCTTGGTCTGCAAATTGGAGTAGAGCGGCAGCGTCAGATAGACATCGGGCTTGAAAAACACCTGCACGGGGCGGGTGATGCCGCCGACCGAGGGATTGAAGTCGTTGCAGTTCCAGAAAAAGGGGACGCCCACGCGGTCGGCGGGGACGGCCTGCTCCTGCGGAAAGAGATAGCTGCCGGGGACAGCATCGGGCTTGTTGGGGGTCTCGGCAATGCAGAACGGCGCATTGCGGGTGGCGGTGTTGTCGGTCGCAATGGCGATGAGGTTCGGCGCATCGTACCGCACATAGGGGGTAATGTCAAAGCCGAACGGCGCAACGCCGGCCTCATAGTAGCCGGCCAGCGTACCGTTTACATAGAGGTAGCAGGTCTGGCGTAGCCCCTCAAACGCAAGCAGCACCTTGTGGTTTTTGTGCCGCGCCGGAATGGTGAGGATGCTGCGGTAGAAGGCCGCCGTGCGGCGCTGGCCGCTGCCGCCGTCCTGAATGCGGTCACGGAACAGATCCTCATCATTGAAGGTGTGGGGCAGCGTGACGGGCTGCCAGCCGGTTTCCCGGTAGTCGGCCTCGTAAAAGGCGTGCCCCTCAGCGTCCCGGTGCGCGTCAATGGCCTTTGCCATGGGGAAGGCATCTGCCCGCAAAAAGTGCCAGCCGTGGTGGAAATAAAAGCTTTCGCCTTGCAGTGTAGACATAGCGTTTTCTCCCTGTCAGATGTGCTGTATACAGTTGCAGGCCCGCGATCTTATCTTTATCATACGCGCTGCCGCGGCGAAAAACAAGTGTCATTTGATGGGCGGAAGGTTTTGAAAGCGCGGTACAGCGATAAATATCAAGATATCGAAACAGGATCTGTTTGCCGGCAGCAGGGCGGCATGACCCAACCCCGCCGGGAAAGCGGGGCAGTCAGGGCAAGGCTGTGCGGTAAAGCCTCCGCAGTCCGTGAGGCTGCAGCAGGCCTAAAAACGCCCTTTGTCAAAATGCACAAAACAGGCAGGCACCATGTATAAAATATTCACAATTTCAACCCGAAACAGCAAACGATAGTGCCGGTAGATATAAGGATTGTTTTGTGTGTCATTCGCATTGATAATTGCGCTGCATCGTGAAATATAATGAAAATTTTCGCATGCTTTTGATTGTAGCCAAATCCGCAGAGCAGGGGATACAATGGAAGCAACGAAACAGCCGCCGCCGGATGACGAGGGCCCGCGATCCCGACCAAAGCACCGCGGCCGCCGGCTGATGAGAACACAAAGCAAGGAGGAAACGCTTATGGCACAAACCGCTGCGGTCAAGCAGAGCAAGGCCAATGCCCGCGCCCAGAAACAGCTGGGCCACAACACATGGCGCAAGGCGTTCATGCAGCACTACTGGTTATATATCATGATGCTGCCGGCGCTGCTCTACATGATCATCTTCAATTACCTGCCGATGACGGGCCTGTATATGGCATTTACCGATTTCAGCCCTTTCAACGGTGACACGATTCTGGAATCTGTGTTCGGCAGCCCCTTTGTCGGGCTGAAGTACTTTAAAAAGCTCTTCACCGGCCCGGACTTCTGGACGCTGTTCCGCAACACGCTGTCTATCTCGCTGGCCAACCTTTTCTTCGCCTTCCCGGCCCCCATCATTCTGGCGCTGATTTTAAATGAGCTGCGCTGCAAATGGTTCAAGCGCACAGCGCAGACGCTGGTCTACATCCCCCACTTTGTCTCCATCGTCATTGTGGCGGCGCTGACTTTCCAGATGTTCTCCACCACGGACGGCGCCATCTACCATGTGCTGACCCAGATCTTCGGCGCGAATGCGCCCGACCTGCTCAGCGACCCCAAGCTCTTTCCCGCGCTGATCGTCGGCCAGAATATCTGGAAAGAGACCGGCTACGGCACCATCATCTATCTGGCGGCGCTGTCCAGCGTGGATGTGCAGCTGTATGAGGCTGCCAAGATTGACGGCGCAGGCCGTTGGCAGCTGATGTGGCATGTCACGCTGCCCGCCATCCGCGGCACCATTGTCCTGATGCTGATCATGAAGGTCGGCCAGCTTCTGAACACCAGCTACGAGCAGATCTTCCTGATGCAGAACTCGATGAACCGCGCAGCCTCCGATGTGTTTGACACCTATGTCTACACCAAGGGCATCACGGGCGGCCAGTACTCGCTGGCGACCGCCACCGGCCTGTTCAAGTCCACCATCAGTATGCTGATGGTCGTCACCGCCAATAAGATCGCCAAGCTGTGCGGCGAGTCCGGCCTGTACTAAAGAAGGGAGCTGTGCTACAATGACAATGCCCTTTACCCATAAGAAAGACGAGGTGCGCGCCACCGGCACGCTGGAAGCCCGCACCCCCGGCGATCAGGCTGTACAGGTTCTTTTGTATGTCATCATTGCGCTGGTGGCGCTGGCCTGTGTGCTGCCCTTCATCTATGTGGTGGCCGGCTCCTTTGCGACCGAGCGCGAGCTGACCGAGCGTCCCTTCTTCCTGATCCCGCAGGATGTATCGCTGAACGCCTACCAGTACATCCTCAAGCAGGGCGATGTGTTCCGCGGACTGAAAAATTCGGTGATCGTCACCGTGATCGGCACGCTGATCAATATGTTCGTCTCCTGCACGATCGCCTACCCGCTGTCCCGCCCCTACCTCAAGGGCCGCAACGGCTTTATCAATATGGTCATCGTCACGATGCTGTTCACCGGCGGCATGGTCCCCGCCTACATTATGGTGGTCAATGTGCTGCATCTGGGCAACACCTACTGGGCGCTCTGGCTGCCCACGGCGATGAGCGCCTTCAACATGATCATCATCAAGAACTACTTCCAGGGCATCCCCATGGAGCTGGAGGAGGCCGCCATCATTGACGGCTCCAACGATCTGATCACCTTCGTGCGCATCATCCTGCCGCTGTCCGCGCCGGTGCTGGCCTCGGTCAGCCTGTTCTACGCGGTCAGCCACTGGAACAGCTACTTCAATGCGATGCTGTACATCAACAACTCCGACATGGAGGTCATCACCATCGTGCTGCGGCGTCTGGTGTTCCTGACCACACAGGTGGCCGAGGATTCCACCTTTGACTGGGGCGCGGCCGGTATGCCGCCCATCAAGGCTGTCAAGATGGCCACCACGGTGCTGTCCACCCTGCCGATCCTCTGCATCTATCCGTTTGTGCAGAAGTTCTTTACCCAAGGTGTCATGGTCGGCTCGGTCAAGGGCTGATACCAAGCAATACAACCACTTTTATACAAAAAGGAGAAAAACGAAAATGAAAAAGGCACTTGCCCTCTCTATGGCGCTGGCGATGTCCGCCGCCATGCTCGCAGGCTGCGGCGGCTCCGCCTCCGGCAGCACCTCCGCTTCCGACGCTGCTTCCTCTGCGGACAGCGCTGCCTCCGGCACCCCCACCGTCAGCTTTATGATCCCCGACTTCACCGGCCATGTGCTGAGCAATGAACATTCCGATGAGGTCATCGCCAAGTACGAGGCCTACACCGGCACCCATGTCGAGTGGCGCACCGAGGCCAACGACACCTACAGCGAGAAGTTCGGCCTGACCCTGATGGACAAGGACAACATGCCGATGATCCTGACCGCAACCAAGACGCTGGACCAGAACGCCAACGCAGCCGATGCTGCCAAGCGCGGCGCCTTCTGGGATCTGACCGAGTACCTGCAGGACAGCGAGGCCTACCCCAACCTGTCCCAGATCAGCCCCGATGTTCTGAAGGGCCTGACCGTGGACGGCCAGATCATCGGCATCCCCCGCTCCCGCGCCATCGGCCGTAACGGTCTGGGCTACCGCACCGACTGGGCCGAGGCCGTGGGCATCACCGAGGCCCCCAAGACGGTCGAGGATGTCTATGACATGCTCTATAAGTTCACCTATGACGATCCGGACGGCAACGGTGCCAACGACACCTACGGTCTGGAAATGTGCAAATACACCGGCCCGTGGGATATTATCCAGACATGGTTCGGCTGCGGCAACGGCTGGGTCGAGCAGGACGGCAAGCTGGTTCCCGTACACCAGACCGCTGAATATAAGGAAGCCCTTGACTGGATGCGCAAGATCTACGCAGACGGTCTGGTTCGCCCCGACTGGGCAACCGTAGACACTGCCAACTTCCAGGTCGACAGCCAGAAGGGCGTCACCGGCGTCTTTGTCGACACGATGGACGGCACCAAGCGCATCTGGAAATACTTTGAGGACAATGCCATTGCCGATGTAAACGATGCCTCCAAAATCGCCACCATGACCTCTGTCGGCCCCATCAACGGCCACACCCTTGCCACCACCGGCTACAACGGCTTCTACCTCATCACCAAGTCCGGCGCCAAGACCGAGGAGGATGTCAAGGCCTGCCTGCACTTCCTTGACAAGATGTGCGACCCCGAAATGATGGCGCTGGCCGACTACGGCCTGAAGGACATCTGCTATGACATCAACGCCGACGGCAAGGTCGTTCCCAACGGCAAGTACGACACCACCAACTGCCCGAATGCAGGTTTGAATCAGGCTGTGCCCTATGTCCCCTACCTGACCGAGCAGAACCCCGATTACCAGCTGGAAAAGGCTGACTATCAGCTGGCTTACGAGGAGAGCATTGCCAACAACGTGCAGTATGCCGTGTTCAACCCCGCGCTGGGCTACCTGACCCAGTCCGACACCTACGCCGAGTGCGGCAGCGACCTTGTCCAAATTCTGGACGATGCCCGCACCCAGTATATCTGCGGCCAGATCGACGAGGCCGGTCTGCAGGCTGCCTTCGACCAGTGGAATGCCCGCGGCGGCACGCAGGTCATTGAGGAAGTCAACGCCCTGTACGCAGCAGATAAAGCCTAATTGAATGTGAGCGCCGCAGCGGATGTTGCGGCGCTCTTTTATGATGGAGGGAAAGTCCATGCAAATCTCTGTGCGCAGCCAGACGGCTGCCCAAACCACCCTTAGCTGGCAGCCGGTGGCCGGGGCCGCCCGCTACCGCATTTTGTGGAGCGACCGCCTTGGCGAGACCGTGCGGTTCAAAACGGCAGGCGAGAGCGGGGAAAGCCTTTTCACCTTCTGCCGCTCGACGCATATCCCCTATTACATCAAGGTGCAGGCGCTGGCAGAAAACGGAGCCCTGCTGGAGGAAAGCACACCCGTGCAGACCCCCGTGGGCCGCGTGCTGCAGCAGCAGCTGGAGGCGCTGTCCCGCGGACTGGTGGCTGTCACGGCAAACACCGGTGTGTTTATCAGCTGGCGGCTCTTTAAAAGCGAGGTCACCGGCCACAACGCCACCGGCCTGACCGGCACCGACTTTGTGCTCTATAAAAACGGGGTCAGGCTGGCCACCGTGACCGACAGCACAAACTATCTTGACGCGCAGGGCACAAGCGGGGATACCTACGCCGTGGCCCCGCTGGTAAACGGCGTAGAAGGGCCCGCCTGCAGGGGCGTAAAGCCGTGGCAGAAGGGGTACTATGAGCTTCCGCTGCAAAAGCCGGCGGACGGCGTGACCCCGGCCGGGGAGCCCTTTGCCTACCATGCCAACGATATGAGTGTGGGTGATATTGACAATGACGGCGAGTACGAGTATTTTGTAAAGTGGGATCCTGACAATTCCCACGATGTGTCGATCAAGGGCTACACCGGGCGGTGCTTTATCGACTGCTATAAGCTGGACGGCACGCTGGTCTGGCGGCTGGACATGGGGCAGAACATCCGCGCCGGAGCGCACTACACCCAGTTTATGGTGTACGACTTCAACGGGGACGGCAGGGCCGAGATGGCTGTCAAGACCGCGCCCGGCACCGTGATGACCCGCTTTGCGCCGGACGGCACCGTGCTGTCCCGCCGGTATATCACGATGCCGCAGAAGGATCTGGACGCCGGGTACAGCCACGCGGACAACTATGTCTGCACGGCGCAGGATTACCGCCTGCATATGGCCGAGGTGTTCCGCCGCTGGCACACCCACCCCGAGGTCGTAAACGGCCGCTGGCCCGCCACGGTGGAGCAGTGCTTCGGCCTTGCGCCGCAGTACGACTACCCCCTGTGCGAGGCCGATGCCCTGGCGTTGGCCGACTATTTCCTTGATGTGTACGCGCCGAGCCGCAGCCCCAAAAACGAGCTGCGCAAGTTCGAGGGCTTTATCTTTGACGGTCCCGAATACCTGACGATGTTCGGCGGGGACGGCGCCGAGCTGGACACGATCGACTACCCCTACCCCCGCGTGGATGACGGCCTTTTGTGGGGCGATTATGCAATGCCCCGCATCGAGCCGTGCAACCGCGTGGACCGCTTTAACGCCGGGGTGGCCTATCTGGACGGTGAGCGCCCCTATCTGATCGCCTGCCGCGGTTACTACACCCGCGCTACGCTGGCGGCCTACGACTTTTTTGAGAACCGCTTTCACAAGGTATGGGGTATCGACTCCGGCTTTGTGCCGATGGCGAACCCCTTCAACGACAGCGGCTGCCATCTCGCTGTCGGCACCGACCCTGTGTACGGCATTCTGGCCGGGCAGGGCAACCACAGTATTTCGACTGCTGACATTGATGGGGACGGCTGCATGGAAATTGTGTACGGCGCAGCAGCCATCGACCATGACGGAAGCCTGCTCTACTCCCAATACGGCACCCTGCCGGACGGCAGGACCCGTGCCAAGTTCGGCCACGGCGATGCGATGCATGTGGCCGACATCGACCCTGACAGCCCCGGTCTGGAGATCTTCAATGTTTATGAGGAGGGCGAGCGCGCCCCCTACGGCTGGGCGCTGCGTGATGCCGAGACCGGCGATGTCCGCTTTGGCGAATATGCCGAGGAGGATCTTGGGCGCTGCATGATCGGCAAAATTGACCCCAACACCCGCGGCCTGCAGGTCTGGGTCAAGGATGTGTACGATGTAAACGGGCGCACGCTGGAGCTGCCCACCCCCGGCACCAACATGAAAATCTACTGGGCGGGCGATCTTTCGACCCAGATCACCGATGGTGCGGACTATCTGCACGGCAGCCAATACGGCGTCATTAACGATCTGACCCACGGTGTTATGCTGCAGCCCGCGGGCACCGCCACCAACAACGGCACCAAGGGCAACCCCTGTCTGGTGGCCGATGTGCTGGGTGATTTCCGCGAGGAGCTGCTGGTGCGCACGGCGGACGACACCGCTATCCGCATCTACACCACCACCGATCTTACCCCTCACAAGCTGTTTACCCTGATGCACGACGCACAGTACCGCTGCGGCGTGGCATGGCAGAACAACTGCTACAACCAGCCGTGCTACCCGTCCTTCTACTATGCGGGCGACATGGATTTTGCCAATGTGCTGCCGCAGCTGAACGCCAAGCCTACCCTCTGGATGGCGGGCGATTCCATCATGCAGAGCTACGCCCCCGGCGATAAGCCGGTGACAGGCTGGGGCGAGATGCTCCACACGCTGGCGCACGGTGACGCTGTATGTCAAACTGCCCACCGCGCGGACTGCCCCTTCCCGCAGGAGATGCGCTACGAGCTGCCGGGCCTTGTCATTGACAACTGCGCCATGGCGGGCCGCAGCAGCAAGACCTTCCGCGAGGAGGGGCGGCTGGATGACATTGCCGCGCATATCCGCCCCGGTGATCTGCTGGTAGTCAGCTTCGGCCATAACGATGCCAACCGCGCAAAGGCCGAGCGCTATGTCCCGGCGGATGCCTTCGGTGAGAGCCTGCGCCCCTTCTGGGACGCTGCCCGCAGCCACGGCGCAGTGTGCATCTTTGCCTCCCCCGTGGCGATGCGCGAGTTTGACGAGGCCGGTGTCTGCCACCCCTCGTTTGCCGCCTACCGCGAGGCGATGCGCGCCTTTGCCGCCGAGGTCGGCGCGCCGTTTATCGACCTTGGCGCCGCTACCGCCGCCGCCAACACCGCCTTTGGCGCTGAGCGCTGCAAGGCCCGCTATATGTGGGTGGGCGCAAAGCAGGACAACGCCCACCAGCAAAACGCCGGCGCCTGCCGCACGGCACAGGCCTTTGTGCAGCAGCTTTTGCAGGATACCACCCCGGCACTGGATGTGCTGCGGGCGAATTTCAAATAAATTTTGACAAAAAAGAAGGTTTTGTTTATGAACTACACCGAACCGAAGGTCATTTACACCTGCTTCCCCGGCGGCAAGCATAAGGTGCTGACGATGAGCTATGATGACGGCCGTTTGGAGGACCGCCGCCTTGTCGAGCTGTTCAACCGCTACGGCATCCGGGGCACCTTTAACCTGAACGGCGGCCTGCCCCGCCCCGAGCGCATCCCGGAGAGCGAGTGGGTCGAGCTGTACAAGGGCCATGAGGTTGCCTGTCACACCTACCACCACCCCACCATCTCCCGCAGCCCGCTGGACCAGACCGCCCGGCAGGTGCTGGCCGACCGTATGCAGCTTGAGGGCGTCATGGGCTACCCCGTGCGCGGCCTTGCCTACCCCAACGGCAGCTGGACACCGGAGATCGCCGCCCTGCTGCCCGCGCTGGGCATCCGCTACGCCCGCGTGGTGGGTGACACCCACGACTTTGCGATGCCCCACGATTTTATGACATGGAAAGCCACCTGCCACCACACCCACAACCTGCTGGAGGACGGCAAGCGCTTTGTAGAGCTGTACAAGGCGCAGTATCTCTACATGATGTATGTCTGGGGCCACAGCTTTGAGTTCCGCACCGAGGAGGACTGGGCCCTGATGGAGCAGTTCTGCCAGCTGGCCGGCGGGCGCGAGGACACCTGGTACGCCACCAACATCGAGATCGTGGACTACATGGCCGATGCCGCCCGCCTGCAGTACACCGCCGCGGGCGATAAGGTCTGCAACCCCAACGCCCAGTCCATCTGGGTCGAGGTGGACGGCCGCCACTATGAGATCCCCGCCGGAAAGACAGTGGCGCTGGTATAAGCGGATTCGCAATTTAAAAAGGAGAGAGCAATGGCAAATCTGATTTTTGACAAGGCCCAAATCGAGACTGCGATCGACAAGATCGTGGACCGCACGATGCGGATGGACATGACATGGGACTGGCCCTGCGGTGTTGCCTACTACGGCATCTGCGAGGCATATGAGGTCACCAAAAACGAGCGCTACCTGCAGCTGGTCAAGGACCGCGTGGACGAGTATATCGAGCTGGGCCTGCCGAGCTGGACGGTCAACACCTGCTCAATGGGGCACTGCCTGATCACCCTGTATGAGCATACCGGCGATGAAAAGTATCTGGACATCGCCAAAAGCAAGGTCGAATATCTGGAAAAGGAGGCGCTGCGCTTCGGGGATCATGTTCTGCAGCACACCGTCTCGGTCAACAACGACTTTCCCGAGCAGGCGTGGGCAGACACGCTCTTTATGGCGGGCTTCTTCCTGCTGCGGATGGGCGTGCTTTTGAAGGACGAGGCCCTGATCGATGATGCGCTGAACCAGTATTACTGGCACATCAAGTACCTGCAGGACCCCGAGAGCGGGCTGTACTACCACGGCTACAACAACATCACCGGCGACCATATGTCGGGCATCAAGTGGGGCCGCGCCAACGCATGGGCGGCCTACACGATGTCGCAGGTCGGCGTGCGGCTGCCGCAGTGCTACCTCTACCCCAAGTTTTTGGATGTGGTCGGCAGCCTGAACGACCAGCTGGCCGCGCTCAAGCTTTACCAGACCGAGAACGGCCTGTGGCGCACGATCGTGGACGATGCCGCCTCCTATGAGGAGGTCAGCGCAAGCGCCGGTATCGCCGCCGCCATGATCACCAAGGGCAACCCCCTGCACATCAAGTACATCAACAAGGCCATCCCCGGTATGCTGGCTAATGTCAGCCCGGACGGCCGTGTGCTGAATGTCTCGGGCGGCACGGCGGTCATGAAGGACGCCGACGGCTACCGCGGCATCAGCCGCGACTGGATTCAGGGCTGGGGTCAGGGTCTGGCGCTGGCATTCTTCGCCGGTGTGCTGAACTACGACAACGTCCGCTCGGACGGCGCACTATAAATTGTCTGACAGGGCAAAAGCCCCCGCTGCCATAAGCAGCGGGGGCTTTTGCCTGCATATCGATGTTTTGCCCTTTCTCAATCCAGCCGGAACACCTGCTCCAGCTTGGGCTGGGCACCGGTGACGGGGTCCAT
>OICY01000341.1_pt1 | contig 19398 bp, 17 predicted proteins | sample 1581441 | NCBI WGS metagenome assembly OICY01 (sample SAMEA3882514, study PRJEB24775) | human gut metagenome | biome: human-associated habitat; feature: intestine environment; material: feces | place: Netherlands | collected 2009/2010 | reverse complement strand
AAAATTCCAAAATCGCGCAAGCTACGGTGTATAACAACCTCAACGCGCTTGTAGCGGACGGCAAACTCATCCGCCTGTCGCAGCCCGGCGCGCCCGACCGCTACGACAACACCACGCGCCACGATCACCTGATCTGCACCCGCTGCGGCGCGCTCGCAGACTTCAAGTTCACCGACCTGACGCACAACATCGAAGCCGCGCTCGGCGCGCGCATCCAGTCCTACGACCTTCGCATTCACTATCTCTGCCCCGCCTGCCGCAAAGCGCAGGAAGAGCATTAAATTTTGAGGGAAAAAGGAGAATTTCACCATGAAGACCAACAAGTATTCCGGCACCAAAACCGAGCAGAACCTGCGCACCGCCTTCTCGGGCGAATCCGAGGCGCGCAACAAGTACACCTTCTTCGCCTCCACGGCCAAGAAAGAGGGCTATGAGCAGATCGCCGCGCTCTTCCAGAAGACCGCGGACAACGAAAAGGAGCACGCCAAGATGTGGTTCAAAGATCTCCAGGGCATCGGCTCCACCGCCGACAATCTGCTCTCCGCCGCTGAGGGCGAAAACTACGAGTGGACCGACATGTACGATTCTTTCGCCAAGACCGCAGAGGAAGAGGGCTTTCCCGAACTGGCGCAGAAGTTCCGCCTCGTCGGCGAGATCGAGCGCCATCACGAAGAGCGCTACCGCGCGCTGCTGCGCAACGTCGAGACCGCCAAGGTCTTTGAAAAGAGCGAGGTCAAGGTCTGGGAGTGCCGCAACTGCGGCCACATCGTCGTCGGCACCAAGGCCCCCGACGTCTGCCCCACCTGCAACCACCCCCAGAGCTACTTCGAAGTCCACGCGGAGAATTATTGAGAATCGTCAACTAAACCGAGAGCCGCAGGCTGTGCCTGCGGCTCTCTTACTATTCACTTACTCCTTCGGCAGCAGGATGCAGATCGTCGTGCCCTTGCCCTCTTCGCTATGAAGCTCGACTGTACCGTGATGGTACTGCACGGCGTGCTTGACGATGGAAAGGCCGAGGCCCGTGCCGCCGCTTGCCTTCGAGTGGCTCTTGTCCACGCGGTAGAAGCGCTCGAAGATGCGGCTCTGGTGCTCCGGCGCGATGCCGATGCCCGTATCGGCCACGGAGACGAACGCCTTGCCGTCCCGCTCGCCGACGCTTACCTTCACGCTGCCACCCTCGACGTTGTACTTGATGGCGTTGTCGCAGAGGTTATAGATGACCTCGTACAAAAGCCGCCGTACGCCTCCGATGGTCTCGCTCTCGCCCTCGACGGCAATCGCGATGTTCTTCTCCGCCGCCGCGGTCTTGAGATCGTCTGCCGCCTCCTGCGAAAGCGTGAGCAGGTCGACCGTCTCGCGCGGCATTTCGTCGCCCTCGTCGAGCTGGGACAGGCGGATGATATCGTCGATGAGCGTGACGAGGCGCGCGGCCTCGGCGTGGATGTGGCCGACGAAGCGCGGCAGATCCCCGGGCTTGACCATGCCGTTTTCGATCAGCTCGGCGCTGCCGATGATGCCCTGCAGCGGCGTTTTGAGCTCGTGCGAGACATTCGCCGTGAACTCGCGGCGGTTGCGCTCGGCAAACTCCTGCTCCGTGATGTCAAAGGCCAGAATGACCGTGCCGAGGAATTTCCCGTCGGACGTGATGCGGCTGATATCGAACTGATACACGCGGCCCGCGCGCTCGGCGCGCACCTCACTGTGGCCGTCCGCAGCGGCGGCCTGAATGGCGGTGCTGATCTCGTGGCTGCGCTCGATGGTGAGAAAATCCCTGCCGACGCACTGCGCGTCCGCGCCGAAGAGCGCCTGCGCCGCGGCGTTGATGCTCAGGATGCTGCCGTGCTCGTCGAGCAGGACAAGGCCCTCGCGCATGCTGCCGGTGATCTGCGTGAATTCGTCGGTCTTTTCGCGCAGCTCGCGCAGCTGCGTCTGGATCTCGACGTGCTGGTGGTGGATGCGCTTGAGCAGCGGCGAGAGCTCCTCGTAGGCATCGTTGTCGAGCGGGTGCTCGAGATCGAGGCTGTTGAGCGGATCGACGATGCGCCGCGACAGCCGTCTGGCCAGCAAGCCGGAGAGGATGAGCGCCACGATGAGCACGATCAGCAGCGGCTGGATCATGCCGACGGCGATCATGCCGACCGTCGCGCGGCTGATGGAAATGCGCAGCACCGTGCCGTCGTCCAGACGCTGGGCGTAGTACATGGTCTTTTCCATGAGCGTCGAGGAATAGCGCGTGCTCTCGCCAGTGCCGGTCGCCAGCGCCTGACTGACCTCGGCGCGCGAGGCGTGGTTCTCAAGACTCTCGGCGTTGGTCTTCGTGTCGTACAGGACGCTGCCGTCGGCCGCGATCCATGTCAGGCGGCAGCGGTCGGCCGTCAGCTGGGACAGGTAGTCCGTGCCGCCGTCCTCAACGGCCGCCGCAGCGAGGCTCAGCTCGTCGCGCAGCTGGTTTTTCTCCACGCCGCCGAAGTAATCGTACAAAAAGCCCACGATGATCAGCAGGCTCGCCAGCAGCACGCACCCGGCCACGAGCAGGATGGATTGAAAAATCTTTTTGGTCATGTCGTTGCCTCCATGCGGTAGCCAACATTGCGCACCGTTTCGATCCGCCGTCCGTAGGGGCCGAGCTTCTGCCGGAGCGTCCGGATGTGCATGTCGACCGTGCGGGTCTCGCCGCAGTAGTCCATGCCCCAGATCTCCTGAAAGAGCTGGTCGCGCGTGAACGCCATGCCCGGATGGGACAGAAACAGGCGCAGGAGTTCAAATTCTTTATACGTAAGCGCGACACGCGCGCCGTCGACCGTGACCGTGTGTGCATCGAGATCGACGACGAGCCCGCCGCTGCGCAGCTGATGTGCAGCTTTTTCCGGCTGGCAGCGGCGCAGCACCGCCTTGACGCAGGACACGAGCTCCATCACGCCGAATGGCTTGACGAGGTAATAGTCCGCGCCGAGGTCGAGGCCGCGGATCTTGTCGTACTCCGCGCCCTTGGCCGTGGCCATGACGACCGGGATGGTGCGCAGCTCCGCCGACGCCTTCATGCGCTGCAGCAGCTCGATGCCGTCCACGCCGGGCAGCATCACGTCGAGCACCACCAGATCGGGCTTCTCCGTCTGGAGCGCCGACCAGAATGACACGCCATCTTCAAAGCCGCGGGCGTCAAACCCCGTGGATGAGAGCGTATAGACCTCAATGTCGCGGATACTGGCGTCGTCCTCCACACACCAGATCATGGCTTACCCCTCCTTGTGCACCCCGGTGACCGAGAAGATCACCCACTCGGCGATGTTCGTCGCGTGGTCGCCGATGCGCTCGAAGTATTTGGCGATCATGAGCAGGTCGAGCGCGTACTCCCCGTCGTCGGGGTGGGCGGCGATCTTGTCAATCAGCCGGCGCTTGACCTCGTCGAAGGCGTTGTCCACGACATCGTCCTCGGCGATGACCGTCTCTGCCAGCATTGTATCATGCTTGACGTAGGCGTCAACACTTTCTGTGACCATATGGATGGTCGAGAGCGCCATTTCGCGCAGCAGATCGTCATTTTCCGCCGAACGGCCGGCGAGAAACTGGATGATCTCCGCAATGTCCTCGGCCTGATCGCCGATGCGCTCCATGTCCGTGATCATCTTCAGCGCGGCCGAGATCTGGCGCAGGTCGCGCGCGACGGGCTGCTGCTGGAGCAGGAGCTTGAGGCACAGCGACTCGATGTTGCGCTCCTTCTGGTCGATCTCGGCATCGAGCGGCGCGACGCGCTGCGCCAGCTCCGGATCCGCCTCCGTGAGGGCCTTGGATGCGAGCGCGATGACCTCCTCGCACAGTGCGCCCATCTCGATCATCTCCTTGTTCAGGAGCGCGAGCTGTTCATCAAACCGGCTTCTCATTAGCCAAACCTCCCTGTGATGTAATCCTCCGTGCGCTTATCCTGCGGCTGCGAGAACAACTGCTGCGTGTCGCCGCACTCGACGAGCTCGCCGAGCAGGAAAAACGCCGTGCGGTCAGAGATACGCACCGCCTGCTGCATGTTGTGCGTGACGATGACGATCGTGTACTGTTCCTTGAGCTGCATGGCCAGCTCCTCGATCTTCGACGTGGAGATGGGGTCAAGCGCGCTCGTGGGCTCGTCCATGAGCAGCACCTCCGGCTCGACCGCGAGCGCGCGGGCGATGCACAGGCGCTGCTGCTGGCCGCCGGAGAGGCCGAGGGCGTTTTTCTTCAGGCGGTCTTTCACCTCGTCCCAGATGGCCGCGCCGCGCAGGGACTTTTCGACGATCTCGTCGAGCCTGGCGCGGTTTTTGATGCCGTGCGTGCGCGGGCCATAGGCGATGTTGTCGTAGATGCTCATCGGAAACGGGTTCGGCTTCTGAAAGACCATGCCGATCTCGCGCCGCAGCTCGTTGACGTCCGTGCCGGGGGCGAAAATGTCCTGATCGCGGTAGCGCACATCGCCCGTGATCTTCACGCCCGGGATGAGGTCGTTCATGCGGTTGAGCGTTTTGAGAAACGTGGATTTGCCGCAGCCGGACGGCCCGATGAGCGCCGTGATGCTCTTTTCGGGAATGTTCAAACTGATATCGTGCAGCGCCTGATGATCTCCGTACCAGAGGTCCAGGCCCTGGACTGTCATAATGTCACTCATAAACTTCTTTTCCTCCTGAAGTATCGCTCAACGAGCGTAGCAGCGCCGTTGATGAGCAGCGTAAGGATCATCAAAATGGCGGCGATGGCAAAGGCCACATCAAACCGGCCCTGCTCCTTGGCGTAAACGTAAAGCGCGACGGTGAGCGTGGCGCCCGCGCTGCTCAGTCCCTCGAAAAAGTCGTTGAGCGCGTGGGCAAAGCCCGCCGTGAACAGCAGCGCGGCCGACTCGCCGAGGATGCGGCCGACAGACAGGATGCAGCCGGTGATGACGCCGTCCACGCAGCCGGGCAGCACCACGGTGCGGATGACACGCCACTTGCCCGCACCGAGGCCGAACGCGCCCTCGCGGTAGCTCTGCGGCACGGTTTTGAGGCTCTCCTGCGTGGTGCGCATGATGGTCGGCAGGTTCATGATGACGAGCGTGAGCGCGCCGGCCAGCAGCGATGTTTTCATATTCAGAAACTGGCAGAAAAACAGCATGCCCACAAGGCCGTAGATGATCGACGGGATGCCGGAGAGCGTCTCGGCCGCGTACTCGATGGCGCCGATGAGCCGGCGGTTCGTGGCGTACTCGGTCAGGTAGATGGCCGCGCCCACGCCGAGCGGCAGGACGATGAGCAGCGTCGCGATGACGATATAGAGCGTGTTGAGGATGTCCGGCAGGATGCCGATGCGGTCGGACAGGTAGCTCGGCGCGGTGGACAGCAGCGTCCACGACACGTTCGGCAGGCCCTTGATGAGCACGTAGGCGATCAGAAACAGCACGAGCGCCGCCGTGATAATGGCCGCCGCACCCATGAGGATGCGCATGGTGAGAATATAGGCCCTGCGGCCGCCGGAAATGGCTTTCTTTTTCATTTGTCCCCCTCCTGATTGCGCTTGAGGAAGAAGTTGAGCGTGGCGTTGATGAGCATGATGAACAAAAACAGCACCAGCGCGATGGAAAACAGCGCCTGCCGCTGCAGGCCGCTGGAGTAGGACATTTCGCTGGCGACGGCGGTGGTCAGAAAGCGCACGCTCTGAAACAGGCTCGGCATATTCGGCACATTGCCCGACACCATCATGACGGCCATGGCCTCGCCGATGGCGCGGCCGACGCCGAGCACGACGGCGGCGGCAATGCCGCTCTTCGCCGCCGGGACGGAAACCTTGAAATACGTCTCGATGGGCGTCGCGCCGAGCGCGAGCGATGCGTCCTCATACTCGGGCGGCACGGCCTCGAGCGCCGTGACGGACACCTTGATGATCGACGGCAGGATCATGATCGCCAGCACGACGATGGCGGCGAGCAGGCTCGCGCCGTCGGCCAGGTGAAACATCTTACGGATGCCCGGCACGAGCACGAGCATACCCACAAGGCCATAGACGACCGACGGGATGCCGGCCAGCAGGCTCACGGCCGATTCGAGCACGGTCTTGAGCCGCGGCGGGGCGACCTTCGCCAGATACACGGCCGTCAGGAAGCCCAGCGGCACGCCGAGCACGATGGCCCCGGCCGTGCCGTATACACTTGTCAGAATGAACGGCAAAATGCCGTACGACGGCTCTGCCGCCGTGGAGGCCCACGTCTTGCCGAACAGAAACGGGACGAGCCCGATCTTCCGGATGGCGGGGATGCCGGAGACGATCAGGTACACGCTGATGAGCAGCACACACCCGACGGTGATAAGGCCAAGGAGCAGAAACACGCCATGCACGACCGTCTCCAGAACTTGAGATCTCTTTTTCATATCCAGCACCTCTGTATATGTGAAAGGCGGCTGGTCACCAGCCGCCTGTACGCTTGTCTGTGGCTCAGGCCACCGGGACTGCGCCCGCCGCGGAGATGATGGACGCGGCATCCGCAGAGATCGCGAAGTCGAAGAACTTCTGCGCAGTCTCGCTCAGGGCCACGCCTTCCTTCGTCACGAGGACGAACGGACGCTGCACGAGGTAGGTGCCGTCCTTGACGGTCGCTTCCGTCGGGGCAACACCGTTGACGGTCAGGGCCTTGACGCTGTCCTTGATGGCAGCCAGAGAGGCATAGCCGATGGCGTTCGGGTTCTGGGACACGGTGGTGATGACATCGCCCGTGGAGGTCAGCTCCTGACGGTACTGACAAGCATCCTTCGTGTCGGTGACGGACTCGAAGCCGTCGCGCGTGCCGCTGCCGGCCTCGCGGCCGATGAGGACGATCTCGGCGTCGTTGCCGCCGGCATCCTTCCAGTTGGTGATCTCACCGGTGTAGATCTTGGCGATCTGCTCCAGGGTCAGGTCCTTGACGGGGTTCTGGGGGTTGACGATGATGGCGATGCCGTCGAGGGCGAGGGTGGTCTCCTTCAGGCCGGAGGCCTTCTCGTCGTCCTTGAGCGCGCGGCTCGACAGGCCGATGTCGCAGCGGCCCTCGGAGACGGCCTGGATGCCGGAGCCGGAGCCGGTCGGGTTATAGGTGAAGGTCGTGCCCGAGTTTGCTTCCATGAAGGACTCGCCGAGCGCGCCGATGACTTTTTCCATCGAGGTGGAACCGTCGGTCGAGACCGTGCCGCCGGCAGCGGCCGTGTTGTTGTCGTCCGCCTTCTGGCCGCAGCCCGCAAACAGCGAGAGCGCCATGACGGCAGCACACAAAACAGTAATGATCTTTTTCAAGATGAAGTGCTCCTTTCGAACTTCGATTTTGATTTTGGTTTTTTGTTCCCTACGCTTCACAGGATAAGCAGGGGATGTAAAAACGAAAAGAGCGCTTATGTAAAATGCGTGTAAAATTGTAAAACGCCGCAGTTTGCAGCGCGTTTTTCACCAAATTTCGTATCTCACGTTGATAAACAGACGTTTTCCGTGCGACTGTCAGCAAATATTTCATGAAAAATCTGCGCATATTTTCATCCCCTACGGGGGCTTACAGTTTCGGCCGCCGTCCGTTATACTAATGACAATGCTCCGAAACGGAGAAATACAGGAAGAGAGGATACACGCACTATGCGAAATCGAAGATGGATCTGCCTGCTGCTGGCAGTGCTGATGGTGCTGGCCTGCACGGCCTGCGGCGGGAAAACAGCAACCTCCGACACTGCCGGAACACGCACGATCACGGACAGCAAAAACCGCACCGTGGAAGTCCCCAAGCAGGTGGAGCGCGTCGTGTGCGTCGGCGTCGGCGCGCTGCGCTACAGCTGCTATGTCGGCGCGGCTGACCGCGTGGTCGGCGTGGAGGACTACGAGACCAAGGCCGGCATGAGCCGCCTGTATAACTACGTGAACTTCGATAAATTCAAGGATCTGCCCGTCACCGGCACGAACGGCGAGCCGTATGTGGAGCAGATCATCGACGTCGCACCGCAGGTCATCGTCATGAGCGCCTACGCCTCGTGCGATGCGGACGAGCTGAGCGCGAAGACCGGCATCCCGGTCTTTGTCGTGCCCGGCAGCGACACCACGCTCGATGACGCCGCCTACGAGACCATCCGTCTGCTCGGCGAGCTCTACGGGCTGGAAACGCGCGCGCAGGAGCTGACCAAGTACCTCAAGGGCATCCAGACCGACCTCGACACGCGCACGGCCAAGATTGCAGACGATCAGAAGCCGTCCGTCTATGTCGGCGGCGTGTCCTTCAAGGGGCAGCACGGCTTTGAGGGCACGGAGGCAGGCTACGGCCCGTTCGCGCTCATCCACGCCAAAAACCTCGCCGACACGACCGGGCAGACCGGCGCGTTCAACATCGACACCGAGCAGGTGCTCGCCTGGGACCCGGACATGATCTTCCTGGACTTTAATGGTATGCCCCTGATCAACGAAGATTATCGGGCGAATCCTGCATTTTATAACAGTCTCACCGCTGTGCGCAGCGGCAAGGTCTACTCGCAGATCTCGTTCCGCTCCTCGGCCTCCAATCTGGAGACGGCGCTGGCCGACGCCTATTATGCCGCCTGCGTGCTGTATCCGGAGCAGTTTGCCGACATTGACCCCGAGGCCAAGGCCGGCGAGATCTTTACGGAGCTGCTCGGCTCCAACCCCTATCCCGATCTGAAGGAGGCCGGGTATGCATTCCGTGCCATCACACTCGGCGAGTAAGCCGCACGATTCCGACTACAGCCGCAACCGCGCCAGAAGCATCCGCTTTCTGATCCTGCTGGCGGCCATTCTGGCGCTCGCGTTCTTTTTGTCGCTGCGCGCCGGGTCTTACAACACGCCCGCCGCCGAGCTCATCCGGGGCATCTTCGGCCGGGCGTCGGACGCGAAGATCAATCTCGTCATCCGCAATAACCGCCTGCCGCGCATCTGCACCGCCATGGTCGCCGGCGCGGGACTGGGGCTGGCCGGGTGCATCCTGCAGGCCGTGCTGCGCAATCCGCTCGCCTCGGCCTCTACGCTCGGCGTGTCGCAGGGTGCGACGTTCGGCGCAGCCGTCGCCATCATCGGTCTCGGCCTGAGCCAGGCCGGCAGCTGGGCCATTCCGCTGTGCTCGTTTCTCGGCTCGCTGCTTGTCGCGGCCGTCATTCTGGGGCTGAGCCAGTTCAAGCAGATCTCCTCGGAGGGCATCGTGCTCGCGGGCGTCGCCATCAGCTCCATGCTGACCGGCGCGACCACGCTGCTGCAATACTTTGCCGACGAGGTCGCGCTCTCGTCGCTCGTATTCTGGACGTTCGGCGACCTCGGCAGCACGGACTGGCAGTCCCTGCGCGGCATGGCGCTGGCCGTACTGCTGCTGATCGGCTACTGCTACCTGCACCGCTGGGACTATAACGCCCTGCTCTCCGGCGAGGAGACGGCGCTGAGTCTCGGCATCCATGTGCGGCGGCTGACACTCACGAACGTTGTGCTCACGTGCTTTGTCTGCTCGGTGATCGTGTCGCACGTCGGCCTCATCAACTTCATCGGTCTCGTTGCGCCGCACATCGTGCGCATGGTCGTCGGCAACAACTATATCTATCTCATCCCCGGCTCCGTGCTCGCCGGCGCGGCGCTGCTGCTGCTGAGTGATCTGGCCGCGCGCGTGATCATCATGCCCGTCATTCTGCCGATCGGCGCGCTGACGGCGTTTCTCGGCGGCCCGCTGTTTTTGTACCTGCTGTTCAAGGGGAGGGGTCGGACATGATCTGTGTGGACCATCTCTGCTATCACTATAAGGGCGGGCGGCCAATCCTCCGCGATGTGAGCTTTGAACTGGAGACCGGGCACTTTCTGGCCGTACTCGGCAACAACGGCGTCGGCAAGAGCACACTGCTCAAGTGCATGAACCGCATCCTCACGGCTGACAGCGGGCACTGCCGTATCGACGGTGAGGATCTGCTCACGCTCTCCCACCGGGAGATCGCAAAACGCGTAGCCTTCGTGGCACAGCACGTGCCCGACACGCAGATGACCGTGCACGACATGGTCATGCTCGGGCGGCGGCCCTACATGACCTGGGGCGTGACGGAGCACGACCACCATGTCGTGCACGAGGCCATGCGCTATCTGAATCTGGAGGACATGCGCGGCCGGTTCCTCAACCGGCTCTCCGGCGGCGAGCGGCAGAAGGTCATGCTCGCCCGCGCACTGGCGCAGGAGCCGACGCTCCTGCTGCTGGACGAACCGACCAGCAATCTCGACATCCGCAATCAATATCAGGTGCTGCAGATCACGCGCGACCTGTGCCGCGAGCAGAATCTCACGGCGATGATCGTCATCCACGACCTGAACCTCGCGCTGCGGTTCTGCGACCGCTTTCTGCTGCTGCGCGCAGGTGAGGTGTACCGCTACGGCGGCGCGGAGATCTTCGACGCCGACGCCCTGCGGGACGTCTACGGCGTGACGGGCAGCATCGTGGACGTGCAGGGGCACAGGCTCGTGCTCATTGATGACGAAGAAAAGGAGACAAGATCATGACCAACTGGGAAACCTGCGTACAATTTCACGGCCACGCCTGCGGCGGGCTGACGATCGGATATAAGGCCGCGTGCTACGCCGCCGAGCTGCTGGAGCTGTCCTTCTCCGGCGACGAGCAGGTCGTGTGCATCGCGGAAAACGACGCCTGCGGCGTGGACGCCATTCAGGCGCTGCTCGGGTGCAGCATCGGCAAGGGCAACCTGCTGTTTCATATGCGCGGCAAACAGGCGTTCTCGTTTTACAACCGCGCCACGGGCAAGTCCGTGCGCCTGGTGCTCCGGCCGCGGCCGGAGGGGATGACGCGCGAGGAATCCTTCGCCTACTATCAGGCGCAGAAACCGGCTGACCTGTTCGACGTCAAGCCGGCGACCATCCCGCTGCCAGAGCCGGCCAAACTATTTGACTCCTACCCGTGCGCGTGCTGCGGCGAGGTGACGGGCGCCAACTGGATCCGCCTCGTCGGCGGGCAGAAGCTGTGCCTCGACTGCGCCGGGAACTACGACCGGTTCGACGTCTGAGAATAACAAAAAACTCCGGCTTCCAGAACGGAAGCCGGAGTTCAGTTTATCCAAAACCTCGTAGAGTTTCGCCGCCGGAGCGGCGAAAGAAAGTGAGATCATTTTCTTCGGCGACATGTGCGTCGGAGAAAATACTTCTCAGGCTGCAAGTGTGGAATTTGTGCGCCGTGGACGCACAAATTATGCGCGCAGCAGACTGCAGCCTCTTTGTCAAAAAGTAACACTTTTTGACAGTCTCAGCCGCGCAGCAGCGCGAGCTGGTAAAACGCGACGGCGCTCGCCGCGGCCACATTGAGCGAATCGACCCCATGCGTCATGGGGATGCGCACCGTGTAATCGCACGCGGCGATCGTGTTGGATGCCAGCCCGTCGCCCTCCGTGCCGAGCACGATGGCGAGGCGCGGCACGGTACGCAGGCGCTTGTCGTCGATGCGCAGCGAATCGTCCCGCAGCGCCATGGCCGCCGTCTGAAACCCGAGGGCGTGCAGCGTCTGCTGCCAGTCGCCGTCCTCAGGCAAATACGTCCACGGCACCTGAAAGACCGTGCCCATGCTCACGCGGCTCGCGCGGCGATACAGCGGGTCGCTGCCGGCGGCGGTCAATAAAACCGCGTCCATGCCGAGCGCCGCCGCACTGCGGAAGATTGCGCCGATGTTTGTGGGGTTCATCACATTTTCGAGCACGGCAATGCGGCGCGTATTTGTGCAAATCTCCGCAACACTTTTCAAAGCCGGGCGGCGCATCGCACAGAGCATGCCGCGGGTCAGCTTAAAGCCCGTTAGTTGTGTTAAAACGTCCAGCTCCGCCGTGTAAACGGGAATATCTTCGGGGCAGCGAGATAGAATTTCTGCAGCCTTGCCCTCCACATGCTTCGTTTCCATTAAAAAAGAGAGAGGCACGCAGCCGCCGTCTAAGGCGCGGCCGATAACGAGCGGGCTTTCCGCAATGAACATTGCGTTTGCGGGGTCGGCGCGGTTGACAAGCTGGTTTTCCGTAAGCCGCGCAAAAACGTCCAGCTCCGGCGCGGAAAAGGACGTGATGGAAATGATGTTTGCCATAAAAACACACTTTCAATTATTTAATATTGAAGATATCTAAGCTAAAGTAAAGGAACGCATAAAGTTTTGCGCAAACTTTTTCAAGAAGCTTAAACCGAACGCACGCGTTCGGTTGCGGTTTTTTAGGGCAACGCCCTAAATCGTCGTTTGCAGACGGCGAAATCTTTTTGCCTATCCCAAAATCAGGAAGGGAAGCAAAACAGTCCGGTGGACTGTTTTGCTTGGGGAACCCAATTAGTGGGTTCCCCGAACGATGAGCAGAGCGAGGCGTTAAAAAGCTGCAAAGCGCAAACCCGCCCCATATTCCCAAGTATTTTATCACACCGCAAAGCAGAAAATCAAGTAGATAGGGCAGGGAGAATGCCGCATGTAAAGAAAACCGCTAAAAAACGTAAAATTTTCATGAAATATCATTGACAAAGTATACAGCAAAGAGTAAAATACCCAGTGTATGAGGCGTTTACAGTTTATTCACAACGTCTCGAAATATTTCAGATCATCTGCGGCAGATCGCAGATACAGGAGGAAACACACATGAAAAAGGTATTGAGCATTGTTCTGGCGCTCGCGCTTCTCTGCGTCACCTTCGCAGCATGCGCAGGCAACGGAACCTCTTCCACAAGCTCTGCCTCTGAGGAATCCAGTGCTGTCAGCTCTGAATCCTCTGCAGAAGCATCCGAGTCTTCCGCGTCTTCCGAGGAAAGCACTTCCACGGAAAAGACCAAGATCGGCATTCTTGCACCGGCTGTTACCCACGGTTGGGTTGCAGGTGTTGCATACTATGCTGAGCAGCGCTGCAAAGAGCTGAGCGACACCGTCGACTACAAGCTCTACACCAGCAACAACGCTGAGGAAATGACTTCTCAGATCGATGACCTCAAGTCTTGGGGCGCAGAAGCTATCGTTGCTTTCCCGCAGTGGGAAGGCATGGAAGTGCCGATTCAGGAAGCAATCGATGAGGGCATCGTCGTTGTAAACTTCGATATCGAGATCGCAGCGGACGGCGTTTACCGTGTATCCGGCGATAACGAATCCATGGGCGTTGAAGGCGCTAAGTACATTGTCGATAAAATCGGCACTACCGGCAAAGTCGTCGTTCTCGACGTTCCGACCTCCGGTTCCGTTGCAGAGCTCCGTAAGAAGGGCTTCATGGATACCATCAAGGAGATTGCGCCGGATATGGAGATTGTTGAGTATGCTACGCAGTTCACCCGTGAAGCCGGTCAGGCTGACTTCGCCGACATCCTCACCAGCAACGATCACATCGACGCTGTTTACTCCATGGACGACGAGACTTCCATCGGTGTTCTGCAGGCTATTTCCGAAGCAAACCGTGACGACATTAAGGTCATCACCGGTGGCGGCGGCTGCCAAGAGTACTTCAACATGATGAAGGAAAACGAGAACATTTGGATTGAGTCTTCTCTTTACAGCCCGCTGATGGTCAAGGACGCTGTTGATATGGCACTTGACGTTCTCGCAGGCAAGGACGTAGAGCCGGTCAAGATCATCTCCACAACAGTTGTTGACAGAGACAACGTTGACGAGTACCTCGACCCGGAGAACACCGTTTACTAATTTAAAAGTTCTGCAAAGGGGCTGTTGCGCAAGCAGCAGCCTTTTTTGTTAAAAGGGGATAGCTGTCTTTTATGGGCGGCAGATCTCCTATTTGTACGCCATACAGAAAGGAAAGTGTATGTATGACACTTGAAATGAAGGGGATCTACAAATCCTTCGGTGCAAACGATGTTCTGCGGGACGTTTCGTTTACCTTAAACGGCGGCGAGATCTGCGCGCTGCTCGGTGAAAACGGCGCTGGAAAATCTACCCTGATGAATATTCTCGGCGGCGTCCATCATGCGGATCAGGGCCAGATCCTGTTGGACGGCAAGCGCGTTGCGTTTCAAACGCCGGCGGATTCCCTGAAGCATGGCATTGCTTTTATCCATCAGGAATTAAACCTTGTAAATGATCTTGCCATTTACGAGAATATGTTTATCGGCCACGAGCTGCGGAAGAAGAACCGTTTTCTGGATTCCGCCGCGATGATTGCGAAAACGAACGAAGTTTTCAAAAAAATGGACCTTGACCTCGACCCGCGTATCATGGTGCGCGACCTCGATGCTTCCTATAAGCAGATTGTCGAGATTGCCCGCGCACTTTTGATGGAGGCTTCCATCATCATCATGGACGAGCCGACCACTTCGCTTACGGAGCCGGAAATTCGCCGTGTGTTCGATATGATGAATACGCTGAGAAAGAGCGGCGTAGGCATTGTGTTCATTTCTCATAAGCTGCGCGAGGTCATGGAGATCTGCACGCGCTACACAGTGCTGCGAGACGGCAATATGGTTTCCTCCGGCCTTGTCTCGGAGACCTCTGTCGATATGCTGGCGCGCGACATGGTCGGCCACGATGTGCGCACACAGTCGCTCCGCCGTGAGAAAAAGATCGGTAATGTTATTTTAAGCGGCAAGGGTATGACGTTGGAGCCGCATTTCAGAAACGTCAGCTTTGAAGTGCACGCCGGCGAGGTGCTCGGTTTCACGGGCCTTTTGGGCGACGGCAGAAGTGAGCTGTTTCAGGCGGTTTTCGGCGCAATACACGGGGCTTCCGGTACGGTAGAAGTCGAGGGCAAGCCCGTGCATATCCGCACTACGGGGCAGGCGCTCAAGGCCGGCGTCGGCTATGTGCCGCGCAACCGCAAGGAAAACGGCATCATCAAGGATATGAGTATTCTTGAAAACGGCACGGTCGTCACATGGCCCAGAGACAGCAAGATGGGCTTTTTGCACTCGAAGAAGATTGAAAAGGATTTTGATGATCTCGAAAAAGAGCTGCACATTAAGCTCGGCTCCGCAAAAGATCTCATCGGCAGCCTTTCCGGCGGCAACCAGCAGAAGGTGGTGCTGGCAAAGTGGCTGGATGCAAACCCAAAGGTGCTTGTGTTCGATAACCCCACACAGGGCGTGGACGTAGGTGCTAAGGAGGAAATCTACGATATTATCCTGAAGCTCGCAGAGGCGGGCGTCGCCGTTATTGTGCTTTCCAGCGAGGCCCAGGAGATTATCCGCGTGTGCGACCGCACCGTCGTGATGTTCCACGGCAGCGTGCAGGGCGAGCTTGTCGGCGATGAAATGAATGAGCAGGCCATCATGCGCCTTGCAACAGGGGGACAGGTATAATGAACGAAAAAACAAACAAAAAGGGCTTTGGCGCATGGTTCCGCGATAATTGGAAGAATAATGCGCTGTTTTCCACAGGCATTGCACTGATCGTCATGGTCATTCTGCAGACGCTCGCGCTCGGCTTTGACTATGCAAGCTTCGGCGAATGGTTCGGCGCATGGATTAACAACTGGATGAACATTCTCCGTAACAACTCCAGCGTCGGTATCATCGCGCTCGGCATGACGTTTGTCATCATCTCCGGCGGCATTGATCTTGCCGTCGGCTCTACGCTCGTCGCGGTCGGCGCCATTACCATGACGCTTATCGACGCCGCAAACGGCGGCTGGCTCGGCGCGATCGGCCTTACCGGCGCACCTGCGTACATAGTTGCCATTCTGATTTCCATCGCGGCCGGCATCATTTTCGGCGGCCTCAACGGCCTCATGGTCACTGCGGGCAAGATTCCGCCGTTTATCGCAACGCTCGGTGCCATGAAGATCCTGCGCAGCGTGACGCAGCAGTTCATGCAGTCCAGTTCGCCGAAAGTTCCGACGGGTTTCCAGCAGATTGCCCGTGTGAAGGTCGGCGGCCAGATGTTCATGCCGATCCTCTATTGGCTCCTTATCGCGCTCGTGCTGTACATCGTCTCTAAGAAGACCGTGTTCGGCCGCCACGTGTTCGCGGTCGGCTCCAACGAGAAGACGTCCCGTCTTTCCGGCATCAACGTCAATCGTGTAAAGCTCGGCGTATATGCGCTGATGGGCGCGGTTGTCGCTATCGCGGCCGTATTGCAGGTCTCCCGCATCGGCGCTATGGACCCGGCAAACGCCGGCAGCGGCTATGAGCTCGATTCCATCGCGGCGGTCATCGTCGGCGGCACCAGCATGTCCGGCGGCAAGGGCTCCGTTGTAGGTACTGTATTCGGTATGCTCATCATCGCCGTTATGAACAACCTCCTCAATCTCCTCGGCGTTCCGCCGTTCCTGCGCGAGGCCTTCAAGGGCGCGATCATCATCGCCGCCGTCCTGCTCCAGCGCAAGTCTTCCGATAACTGAACATAAACGGTATTTTGTAAGACCTTGTCGTAAGAAATCGCGAAAAGGTCTTACTTTTTTTGTAAAATAACGCGAAACAGCCCGATATTTTCAAATAGGGTTGATTTTTTGCGCTGTATATTCTATAATATACAAAGAAATAAAAATCCTTTCATGGATCATGGAGGCTGAATTTATGTTAGTATCTGCAAAGGAAATGCTGGACAAGGCTAAGGCAGGCAAATACGCTGTCGGTCAGTTCAACATCAATAACCTCGAATGGACAAAGGCTATCCTGCTCACGGCTCAGGAGAACAACTCCCCGGTCATCCTCGGTGTTTCCGAGGGCGCAGGCAAGTACATGTGCGGCTACAACACCGTAGTTGGCATGGTAAACGGCATGCTGGAGACCCTGAAGATCACGGTTCCGGTTGCTCTGCACCTCGACCACGGCTCCTATGAAGGCGCTAAGGCCTGCATCGAAGCAGGCTTCTCTTCCATCATGTTCGACGGTTCCCACTATCCGATCGAAGAGAACATCGCAAAGACCACCGAGCTCATCGGCATCGCTCATGCAAAGGGCATCTCCGTTGAGGCTGAGGTCGGCGCAATCGGCGGCGAGGAAGACGGCGTTATCGGCGGCGGCGAAGTTGCAGACCCGAAGGAATGCAAAATGATTGCTGACCTCGGCGTCGACATGCTCGCAGCAGGCATCGGCAACATCCACGGCAAGTACCCGGCAAACTGGAAGGGCCTGAACTTCGACGTTCTCGCTGAGATTCAGAAGCTCACCGGCACTATGCCGCTCGTTCTCCATGGCGGTACGGGCATCCCGGCCGACATGATCAAGGAAGCAATCTCCCTTGGCGTTTCCAAAATCAATGTCAACACCGAGTGCCAGCTCTCCTTCGCAGATGCTACGAGAAAGTACATCGAAGCAGGCAAGGATCTCGAGGGCAAGGGCTTCGACCCGAGAAAGCTCCTCGCTCCGGGCTTTGAGGCGATTAAGGCTACCGTTAAGGAAAAGATGGAGCTCTTCGGTTCCATCGACAAGGCTTAATTTCAGCTTAAATCGAATTACAGAGAACGCTCCTATGACTGGAGCGTTCTTTTTTTGCCCGAATATATGCCGGAAAAGAAAAGCAAAATTTTCCTTACAACTTTATTAAAATTGCGGCCCTTGCAGCTTTCCGACAGTTTCTTCGCGCTTTCGGGTGCGTACACACCTTGAAAGCACAGGCAAAATGTGGTATACTGTGTTCAGTGAAAAGAATTTTTCGGGGATGTTGTATAAAAATGCACCGCATTCCGAAGCGGAGATCGAGAGGAAGCTCAGCGCATGGGAGAGAACAAATTATATTGCATGAGATGCTTTGAAGCAATGGAGGACAGCAGCAATACCTGTCCGCACTGCGGCTGGCACAACGGCGATCAGGTGAAAAACGCGCTGCCGTACGGTACATTGCTCGGCGAAAAATACCTTGTGGGACAGGCCGTGCACGTCAACGGCGCGGGCATTACATACGCCGCGTTGGAAGCCAAAACGGCGCAGAAGGTAGAGGTGCGTGAGTTCTATCCGCATACCATCGCTGTGCGCGGCGAGACCGGCACGTCCGTACTGCCGGTCAGCGGGGCAGAACTCAAGTTCAGCGACTATTTAAGCGAGTTCGAGCGCTATGCGCAGAAGCTCCTGCGTGTTTCCGATACAAAACACATTCAGCGCGCCATCGATACGTTTTCGCAGAACAACACGCAGTACATCGTGTTCTCGTTCACAGAGTCCGTTTCCCTGCGACAGTACGTGGAGGAGCACGGCGTTCTAAGCTGGGCGCAGTGCGAACAGTTCTTTTACCCGGTCATTCACACGCTCGGCGCCATTCATGCGCAGAACGTCGAGCACCTCGGTATCTCGCCGAACACACTGCGCATCACAAAAGACGATAAAATGATCGTTACGGGCTTTGACATACAGTCTGTGCGCCGTGCCGGCACCGACCTCATTGAGGATATTTTCCCCGGCTGCTGGGCGCTGGAGCAGTACTCCAAAACGAAAATCTGTGATGAGGTCACGGACGTTTACGGCCTGTGCGCATCGTTGTTGTTTGCGCTCACGGGCGCCGCGCCCATGGAAGCGCCGAAGCGCAAGCAGGACCCGCGCCTGATGATCTCCAAAAATATCCTAAAGCAGCTGCCGGAGCAGGTTATTCCGGCTATTGCAAACGGCCTGCAGGTTGATCCCTCTCGCCGCACGTCAAGCTTCTCGCGCTTTTCCGCAGAGCTTGCCGCTGAGCCGACCGTTGTGGAAAAATTCGTCGAGACCGAAACGGTGCGCTCGCTGCCGAGCGGTTCCGGCCGCACGCCGAGCAAGCGTCGCGTGCCTGCTTTCCTGTGGCTTGTCGCGTCATTCCTGTTTACACTCGTCGTCATCTTTGCCGTGACGAGCGTGTGGTTCAAAGACAGCCCGTTCTCGCCGCAAAGCATCGTTGCGTTCATCAAAGATCCGGGCGTTGTCGAAGAAAAGCAAACGCTTGAGGTGCCGAACCTTGTCGGTATGGATTACGACAAGCTGCTCTCCTTAACAGAAAAGGACAAAAAATATAAATTCGAGCTTGAAATTTCCAAGGAAACATTCAGCGATACATTGCCGGAGGGGCAAATCACCGGGCAATATCCGCTCGCGGGTGAGATTATTGAGGCCGGCAGCACGGTGAAGATTGCTGTATGCAAAGGCCCGCAGCTGCGTACGCTGCCGGATATCGAAGGCATGACTGCCGATGAAGCCGTAACGGCTTTAAAAGCCCTCGGTTTCGAGCCGGTGCAGGTCGCCGAAGTCAACGATCATGTGGAGATTGGCTGCGTCATCGGTTATCAGTCCGACAGCCCCGGCGATGCGCTTGCACACGGCGCCGTTGTGGGTATCCTCGTCAGCGCGGAAAGCAGCGGGGAAGACGGCGAGTAAAATTGGATAGAAAGCAATACACCCGCAGGCGGTTCGTTCCTGCGGGTGTATTGCTTTCTATAGAAGTATCAATGGAGGAAAACGTTGAGTTATTTGTACATCGCCATGTAATCGCCGTGTGCCTCGATGAGGTCGTCGCACATCTTCACGATGTCGTCGATGGAAAGCTCGGCT
>OICY01000322.1_pt1 | contig 20429 bp, 19 predicted proteins | sample 1581441 | NCBI WGS metagenome assembly OICY01 (sample SAMEA3882514, study PRJEB24775) | human gut metagenome | biome: human-associated habitat; feature: intestine environment; material: feces | place: Netherlands | collected 2009/2010 | reverse complement strand
TGTAACTTTTATTGTAAAAGATGTTGCAGGAAATAAGACGATAGTGACAGATAACGTCTATATTGACAGGAATGTTCCGGAGGCAGCTATACAAGGAGTGCAGGATTATATGATCACCAGTAAACCGGTTAAAGTGAACTATCTGGCAGAAGAGGAAAATATATTTCAGGTTGTGCAGGCACATATTTCGAAGGAAGATATCACCGGAAGAAAAGAAGAAACAGAGATCACAGAGTGGCGGATAGGAAAGTCGGATGAGTCAGGAAAGATGAGAAAAGAAAGCAGTCAGACACTTACAGAAGACGGAATATATAAACTGAGAATGAATGTAGCTGATATGGCATGACATGAAAATCAGGTGGAGCGACAGGTGATTATTGACAAAGAAAATCCAGTGATTGTTCATGTGGATGAGCTCGATGGACAATATTTAAAATACTTCCGATGGGATTATTCGGCCGGAGAATCGGTCAAAGATTTTACCAGTTATACGTACACCATGAAATTAGATGATACAGTATACCGTCCGGGAGAGAAGATCGAGAAAGAAGGCATGCATACACTGGTTGTGGAAGCGGTAGATTCTGCAGGCAATAAGAGTGATGCAAAGGCAAGGTTTACAATTGATCATACCCCGCCGGTGATCAGATTTGAAAATATCAGAGAAGGAGAAAGCTATGAAAAGGAAAGAAAATTTTATATCCGAACGGAAAATCCGGAAGATCAGATTGAATACATTAAGATTAATGGAGCGAAGCAAAAGAGTGAAAAGCAAAAGGGACTTTATGAATGTAAAGTAGATGAAGCAAAAGCATATGAAGTTGAAGTAAAGGCAAAAGATCTTGCAGGCAATGAACAGATCTCACGGATTGGATTTGAGATAGAGCAGGAAAAAACATTATTACAGAAGATAACAGAGCCTGTAAAGAAATATATTTTTTATGGAAATGAGAAAGCGGTAAAAAAAGAAGAGCAGTTAAAAGAAGAACAGATGAACAAAAGAAATGGTAAAAGTATATTGTGTTCAGGTATTATGCTCACAGGTATGTTAACGGGAATTGGCTTCTGGAAAAGAGAAAGATTGGGGAATATATTGAAAAAAATGCAGCCAGACAACAAAAACAAGTAGAATCTTTCCATAAAAGGGAGGATGCCGGGTAACCGCTTTCGCGATTCCCGGCATGTATTATGAAAAAGTTTATTCCAAATAGTATTTACATACTAGATAATGTCTTGTGTATTTCTTTGATGATTATAGTATAAAAAAGACCTATGAAGAAAGAATGTTAAAGTAGTGAAAGAATTTTGAAGGATAAATGAACAAATTGTGAACACGGGATTTTACAAAGATTTTGTTGGAAAACAGAGGAAAATAGATTATACTAATAGAAGTCAATTTTGAAGAAAGAGGAGAAAAGAAGAATGAAATATATTTCTTTTGCCATTCCGTGTTACAATTCACAGGACTATATGGCTCATGCGATAGAAAGTATTCTTCCGGGTGGAGAAGACGTTGAAATTATTATCGTAAATGACGGATCAAAAGACAGAACATCAGAGATTGCTCACGACTATATGGAAAAATATCCTACAATTGTTAAAGTAGTAGACAAGGAAAATGGTGGACACGGAGATGCTGTAAACTCCGGACTGACACATGCCACCGGCAAATATTTTAAGGTTGTAGACAGTGATGACTGGGTGGATGAAGATGCACTTCATAAAATTCTGGAAGTATTGCGTCATATGGAAGAAGATGCCATGGAATTGGATATGCTGATTGCCAACTACGTATATGAGAAAGTTGGAGCAGCACACAAGAAAGTAATCCATTACCGTAATGTACTGCCGCAGGATGAGATTTTCCGTTGGGATGATATGGGACATTTTCATCTGGATCAGTATATTCTGATGCATTCAGTTATCTATCGCACCGATATGTTGAAATTAATCCAGCTTCATCTGCCGAAGCATACATTCTATGTGGACAATATTTATGTATATTATCCACTTCCACATGTGCGAAAGATTTACTATATGGATGTAGATTTTTACAGATATTTTATCGGACGCGAGGATCAGTCGGTTAATGAGAAAGTAATGATCAAAAGGCTGGATCAGCAGATATTTGTCACAAAGACAATGATTGATATGTATCAGTTGAAAAACATCGGAAGTAAGAAATTAAGACAGTATATGTTGAATTATCTGGCAATCATGATGACAGTTTCTTCTATTCTTTGTATCCGTTCCAAGAATAAAGAAAATCTGGAGAAGAAAAAGGAATTATGGCAGTATCTGAAGAAGAAAGATCTGCGCAGTTTTATAAAGATCCGCTATGGAATTCTCGGACAGACTATGAATATTCCGGGAAAATCAGGACGTAAGATATCATCGCTGGCGTATACAGTTGCAAGACGTCTGATCGGGTTTAATTAATTTTCTATTTAATTCACTAAGCCAGATCCCTGAACCGTAATAAAAGGTTAGTTCTCCATTTGATTATTATGGCATGCGAAACCACAGGAATAAACTTACAAGGTCCTATCTTGTGCATACGGACTCATGGTTGGAAATTCTTAAGTAAAAAAGTTGACCGTTTGCTCACAAAAAATCCACTGTCTGAGACGAATGTCGAGTTTGGATTTTTTGTGAGCTCGTTTTTAGGTCAACTTTTTTGCTTTAGAATTTCCCCATGTTGGAGTCAGCACAAGCTGGGACCTTGTAGTTTTATTCCGGTCGGTGACAGCCGCCATGATGCATTAAATAGAAATTTACAGCATCTCTATAAATGCCGCAATTCGAGTATTCAACTGCCCGATATCAGCCTGCGAATAATCCGTCTCTACATTAATGTACGGAATACCCTTCTTCTCATTCACAAATTTACGAATAGCCAGTGACTCTACATTATATGTATGACAAGCCTGAAGTGTCATCTCGACAACTCCGTCTACCTTAAATTCATCGATCAGGCGATCCAGAAGGTCCAGTCTGTTTGGATTCGGTGTCATTACAGAACAGCCAATGTTCAGGTAACGTCTTGCCAGTGCATCGTATACATCCGGATTCTCTTCGTCTACTAATTTGTCAAAAGATTTTGCTCCGTTACAGTTTTCGAATGCAACTACAACTCCACCATTGTCTTCTACGGCGCGGATCACTTTCTCAGTTGCTCCGCCGATCGGACATCCGGTGATCAGGATACGAGGCATCTTGTCCAGTCTCTTACCTTCTTCGTATTCTTTTTCAATCTTCTCTCTCATGGCTTCAATCTCTGCCGGGATTGCTTTACGATCGAATTTGAAGCCGCTTCCGTATAATACTTTGAACAGGTCGCCGCCTTTGATCGGTGCAGGATCAAGTGCCATGACATGATACAGGTCTTTCATGACTTTTCTTACTTTATTTTCTTCTTTTACGGCCTCTAATACAGCTTCATCTGTAATCTCTACGTCGAATTTTTTCTCCAGATATTCTTTGAAACGAATCAGTTCACTCTTCCAGAGTTTCAGGGCCATCTCGCTCTGCGTATTTGGCAGTTCCATTACGAATACATCTTTGAAATCTGACATATACTCGTACATTTTCTTCTTTCCGTCACAGGTAGTCTCCCCAACAACTACATCTGAGAAGTAGAAGAATGGACATTTGTCTGTCTTGGCAAATCCATAGCTGGATTTGATCAGTGGACATAAGTTCTTTGGCAGATCTTTCTCTGCGTCCGGGATTGTCTCATCGGATACAGAACATAAGCCGACTGTAACTGCTCCCATTGCTCTTGCGATCTCTGCCGGAAAATAAGTACAATATGCGCCAACAACCGGAACTCCCTGGTCTTTTAATCCCTTCATTGCCAGGAATGATTTCTGACGCTGTTCTGCAAATTCTTCGAATACCTCCGGCAGTTCTTTAATTAACTCCATAATAAATTTCCTCCGTGCTTTTCTTATTTTTTGATAATTTTTTTCATAAGACTATCATACCACCTGTACCTGTATTTACATAATAGGAAATATTGATAAATCGTTTCATTCTATTAATATCGTCTATGAATATTATTCGCATTTTCTATCCTTTTCCTGACTTCATCTCCTGTATACGTTAATATGGAAATCTGTTACAATATACGTATCAGATACCATATTTATCATGGAGGTTTTTCTATGGAACAGAACATATATTTTGACAACGGCAGCACATCCTGGCCGAAAGCACCGGGAGTCGCTGCTTCCATGACGAAACTTTTAGAATCCGGTGCCTTCAATATTAACCGGGGAAATTACGAAGGTGCCTACGAACTTGAAAATCAGGTACTTAAGACCCGCATGCAGCTCGCCAGATTTTTTCATGCACCGGATTCCAGATGTGTCGTATTTACACCGGGGATCACCTATTCTCTGAATTGTCTGCTCAAAGGATTTTTAAAGCCCGGCGACCACGTGCTGGTCAGCAGTCTGGAACACAATGCCGTGATGCGTCCTCTCTGTCAGCTTGCTTCACAGGATATCCATTATACGATGATTCCTGCAGAGACAGACGGCACAACGCATCCAGAATCGATCGAAGCTCTGATCCGTCCGGAGACAAAAGCAGTCATCATGCTCCACGCTTCCAATGTATGCGGAACCATTCTGCCAATCCGTGAGATTGGTGAGATATGCAGGCGCCGTCATCTGTTCTTTGCCGTGGACACTGCACAGAGTGCCGGTTCTGTCGATATCGATATGCAGAAATGTAACATCGACTTTCTTGCATTTACCGGACATAAGGGACTGCTTGGCCCGCAGGGTATCGGCGGCTTTCTGATCTCAGAAGCTCTGGATCAGGAACTGACACCTCTGATTGCAGGCGGGACCGGAAGCCAGTCGGATTCGCTTCTTATGCCGGACTATCTCCCGGACAAGTATGAAAGCGGCACATTAAATCTCCCTGGCATCATCGGACTTCACGCTGCCCTCACTTATCTGGACGAAACCGGGATTTCCGCAATCCATCAGAAGAAAATGGCACTGACCGGACATTTTCTTGAAAAAATACGTGAAATTCCACAGGCACATGTTGTGGGAAGGCAGACCCTTCAGGACCGGCTTGCTGTCGTCTCTCTTGATTTCCCGGACTATGACAATGCAGAGATTGCATTTGCTCTGGAACAGGATTATAGAATTATGACAAGGGTCGGACTCCACTGTGCCCCGATGGCGCATCAGACCCTGCATACAATGCCTCAGGGAACGATACGTTTTGCTTTCAGCCACTTTAATACCGTCGAAGAAATCGACCAGTGCATCGCTGGATTTCGAGAACTGTTCTCAGTATAGAATCTATAGATATATTCTATTGAACTTGTAAATTATCTATAGCCAATTCTTCCGGTATGCATTGCCTGGGCCCCCTAAAAGTGTTACGTTTAACTTATCGATACAATTGGATCAATTACACTATAAGGAGGTATTTTAAAATGGCTGATTATCGTAAAATGTGGGAAGAACTCGGAATGGATGTGGAACTGCATGACCAGCTCTGTGCAGTACTTCCACAGGCATTTGGAGATGTATTTTTATCGCAGGAAAACCGTCCGGATTCTATGGACTATTATAATATGGTAGTTGCAGATATTCACGGTATCCGCCCTGCAGAACTGATCGAGCATCAGAAAAAAGGCGGCAAAGTCTTCGGTACATTCTGTGTATATGTACCGGACGAGATCGTATTTGCGGCAGATGCGATTGCAACCGGATTATGCGGCGGTTCCCAGTTCTGGGTTCCTGGCGGAGAGAAAGTCCTTCCTGCCAATACCTGTCCACTGATCAAGGCATCTGTTGGTGCACGTCTTGACCGCACCTGTCCATTCTTCCGTATCGCAGATATGTTCATCGGGGAGACCACCTGCGACGGCAAGAAGAAAGCATGGGAGATTCTTGCCAAAGACGTACCGTTACATGTGATGGACCTTCCTCAAATGAAACGTGCCAAAGACATCAAGGCATGGGCAGAAGAAATTGAGACATTTAAAAATGTCGTAGAAGAATTTACAGGAAATGTAGTCACTGCCGAAAAACTGGCCGAAAGTATTAAATTAATTAACAATAAACGAAAAGCTCTGGAGCGTCTTTACAATCTCCGTAAGAATAAGAATCTTCCAATCAGCGGATGTGATGTACTTCTGATCTCTCAGATTGCATTCTATGATGATCCTGCAAGATTTACACAGATGACGAATAAGTTATGTGACGAACTGGATCAGAGAGTAAAAGACGGTGTAAGCGTTGTTCCTGCCGGAACCAAACGTATCATGCTGACCGGAACTCCTCTTGCAATTCCGAACTGGAAGCTTCATAATATTGTAGAGACCAGTGGTGCTGCAATCGTCTGTGAAGAGATGTGTACCGGAACCAGATATTTTGAAAATCTTGTCGATGAAAGCAAGACAACACTGGAAGACCAGTATATGGCTCTGGCTGAAAGATACATGAAGATCAACTGCGCATGCTTTACACCAAACGAAGGCCGTATTGATGACATCTTACGTCTTGCTAAGGAATACAAAGTTGACGGTATCATCGATGTGAACCTCAAGTTCTGTAACCTTTATGATACCGAAGGCTATTTCGTAGAGAAAGCACTGAAAGAATCCGGAATCCCTGTCCTTGGAATCGAGACCGATTACACCGACAGCGATGCAGGACAGCTTCGTACCAGAATCAGTGCATTTATCGAAATGTTAGATAACAAATAATATCAGACAATTCATGTCCGATACATAACTGAGGTAACAGATCATGCAAAAGATACAGCATTATGTATTATTTCCCAACCATGACAACGGAATGCGTCTGTATGGGATATTAAAAGAAGCCGGAATCAAGACCACTATCGCTCCTACACCGCGCGTGGCCAGTAAATGCTGCGGCATCTCACTGCTCGTTAGAGAAGAAGACCTGGATACGATCCAGAAATGCATCGACGAGAATCAGATCGAAATATTAAAAATTGCCGCCATTGAACGGGATATCAACCCGAAGCGGGATAAATATTGTTAAAAAATATATGTGAAACGAGGAAATTTTATTATGGATTATATTGGAATTGATATCGGATCTACGGCATCCAAAGTCGTTGTAAAAGGAGATCATGATATACATTTTGTACTGCCAACCGGATGGAGCAGCAAGGAAACCTGCCAGACGATCAAGGATCGTCTACTGGAAGACAGTGTAGATGTACTGTCGGACGATTCAAAAGTGGTCGCAACCGGATATGGCCGTGTTGCTGTAGATTTTGCAGATCATGTTATCACGGAGATTACCTGCCATGCAAGAGGCGGCCGGGAGATGGCCGGAGATGAATGTGCCATTATCGATGTCGGCGGACAGGATACCAAGATCATCCTGGTGTCCGGCGGCATGGTACAGGACTTCCAGATGAATGATAAGTGTTCTGCCGGAACCGGAAAATTTCTGGAGATTATGGCAAACCGCTTAGGCGTTACCCTGCAGGAACTGTTTGATATGGCAGATAAAGGAACTGTTCTTCCGATCAGTTCCCTGTGTACGGTATTTGCCGAATCTGAGGTCATCAACTATATCGGTGAGGGACAGAAACGGGAAGATATTGCCGCCGGTGTTGTCGATTCTGTTGCCAACAAGGTAGCACAACTTGCCATGAAGAAAAACCTGCCGGATAAAGTAATCCTGACTGGCGGACTCAGTAACAGCACCTACTTCACGAAGATTCTCTCACAGAAACTCGGACAGACCGTATCTCCTACCGAACATGGAAGATATGCAGGTGCACTTGGTGCCGCACTCCTTGCAAAGGAAAAGAAAAAAAGATAATAAGAAATAATACAGAACCGGATTTATAATTTCAGAAATCCGGTTCTGTTTTTTTTTTCGTATACATAGATTGACATACCTTTTCTGCCTTTTTATAATGAACAGCGGAGACGGTATCTGTCCCTGACAGAACCATACTCAGAACTGAAGCACTGGAATCTCATAATTTTCAACAAAAATGAGCTTATATTTTCAGGAAATAAGACTCAGGACCAGATGTATTCTGGCTGAATTTTTTTCCTTAAAAGGAAAGGATATATGAGATGACACTTGAATTATTAAAAGGAAAGATCCACCGCGCTACTGTCGTTCAGGCAGAACTTGATTATGTAGGAAGCATTACGGTGGATGAAGCATTACTGGAGGCTGCTGGAATTCTCGAATATGAGAAAGTCCAGATCGTTGATGTAAACAACGGAAGCCGTTTCGAAACGTACACCATCAGCGGACAGCGTGGCAGTGGAATGATCTGCTTAAACGGAGCTGCTGCAAGATGTGTCAGTACCGGAGATAAGATCATCATCATGGCTTACGGACAGTATACGCCGGATGAAGCAAAAGAACACAAACCTGCGGTTGTATTCGTAGATGAGGAGAACAAGGTAAACCGCGTGACCAATTATGAACGTCACGGACTGTTAAAAGACATGGAATAAAAAGATACTCAATTATCACAACATATTTTATTACATGCAATCACCAGAGATCACAGTGTATTCAGAAGAGAACTCTCCGAATTATAACGAATAAAGGAGAATACCAATGCAGGTAACTAACACAATTGAAAAAACAAGAGAACTCGTAAATAACTGGAAGAAAGAAGGTAAGACCATCGGTCTTGTCCCTACTATGGGATATCTCCATGAGGGACATGCCAGTCTGATCCGTCGCTGCCGCGAGGAAAATGATATCGTTGTTGTATCTGATTTCGTCAATCCGACACAGTTTGGACCGAATGAAGATCTGGAAGCTTATCCAAGAGACTTTGACCGCGACAGTGCACTTTGTGAAAGCATCGGAGCAGATCTGATCTTCTGTCCGTCACCGGCGGAAATGTATCATGATCCACACGCATTTGTCAGTATCGATACTTTATCTGATACGCTGTGCGGTAAGACGCGTCCGATCCATTTCAAAGGGGTGTGTACCGTTGTATCAAAGTTATTTAACATCGTAAAACCGGACCGTGCTTACTTTGGACAGAAAGATGCACAGCAGCTTGCTATCATCCGCAAAATGGTTCTGGATCTGAACTTTGATATCCAGATTGTCGGATGCCCGATCGTACGTGAAGAAGACGGACTTGCCAAATCTTCCCGTAATACATATTTAAGCTGCGAAGAACGCAAAGCTGCCCTCTGCCTTTCAAAAGCTGTAAAGAAAGGTCAGGAACTGATCCGGAATGGTATCGCCGCATCTGATGTATTAGAACCGATGTGTGAAATCATAAACAGTGAACCGCTGGCACGTATTGATTACGTATCCATGGTCGATGCACTCAGCATGCAGCCTGTTGACTCCGTAAATGCTGATGTCCTGGTTGCTATGGCAGTTTACATCGGAAAGACACGACTCATCGACAATTTCAGTTACGAGGTATAAGATATGGAGCATGTTACAAATGCATTATCACGGCTCAGCTCTGTTCTTACCAAATATATCGGAATGATTATTATCTGCTTTTCTGTCATTGCCTTCTTCTGGCGTGATGGATTTGCATGGACTACAAACTATACTTCGATCTTTCTCGGCGTTGCCATGTTCGGCATGGGACTGACTATTCATATCGGAGATTTTAAAGTGGTATTTACCAGACCCAAAGAGATCATTATCGGATTTGTCGCACAATATACGATTATGCCGCTGATTGCATGGGGACTCTCGGTCCTCCTTCATCTGCCAACGGATATCGCACTTGGTGTCATCCTGGTCGGATGCTGCCCTGGTGGAACTGCCAGCAATGTGATCACTTATATCGCAGGTGGTGATGTTGCACTTTCTGTCGGTATGACGATCACTTCAACTCTGGCAGCACCGGTTATGACACCTCTTCTGGTATATTTACTTGCCGGTGCATGGGTTCAGGTATCTTTCCCGGGGATGGTAATCTCGGTTGTAAAGGTCGTACTGATCCCGGTTCTTCTGGGTATCCTTCTCCGCAAACTGATCGGCAGACATATTGAGAAATTATCCGGCATCCTTCCACTGATCTCCGTTGTATCCATCGTCATGATCATCAGCGGAATCGTCGCAGTAAATGCGGAAAAGATCATGACATCCGGATTCCTCGTACTCTGTATCGTTATCTTACATAATCTTGCAGGTATGGGACTTGGATTACTTGCCGGACGCATCTTCCATGTGGAATATGACAAAGCAACCGCCCTTGCGATCGAAGTCGGTATGCAGAACAGCGGTCTTGCTATCACACTTGCCACCGCAAACTTTGCCGCAAACCCATTTGCCACACTGCCTGGGGCGATCTTCAGTATATGGCACAATATTTCGGGCTCTTTATTCGCAAGTCTCCGGCGCAGCGGAAGATATAAGATAAAAGAACAAATAGCAAAAGCAGAGCATGTAATTTAATATATGCAGCAAAAAACTCCTGTGAATGGAACATATCTAATTCCATCCACAGGAGTTTTTTATGACTCTTTACATCACCAACGTACCAATCAGATGCACGATAAATGCTGCGATCCACGCAACCACACACTGTCCCAGCACCACATATGCCGCCCATTTTGCGCCAAGTTCTCTCTTGATCGATGCAATTGCCGCAACACATGGTGTATACAACAGGCAGAAGACCAAAAGGCTTGCGGCTGCCACCGGTGTAATTGCTCCCGTCAGTTCTGCCGTACTTCCAAAGAGTACCGAAAGCGTAGATACCACACTTTCCTTTGCCATAAATCCTGTGATCAGTGCAGTAGAAATCTTCCAGTTTCCGAAACCAAGCGGAAGGAATACCGGTGCAATGATTCCTGCCACAACTGCCAGGATACTGTCCTTGGAATCTGCTACCACATTCATGTGTAAGTTAAATGTCTGCAGGAACCAGATGATAATTGTTGCAAAGAAGATTACGGTAAATGCTCTCTGCAAAAAGTCCTTTGCTTTTTCCCACAGAAGCTGCCCTACATTCTTTGCTCCCGGCATACGGTAATTCGGAAGTTCCATGACAAACGGTACGGCCTCACCTTTGAACATCGTTCCTCTTAAAAGCAGCGCCATCAGAATTCCCATCAGTATTCCACCAAAATATAACGCTACCATCACTACTGCTCCTTGTTTTGGGAAAAATGCTGCCGTAAAAAATGCATAAATCGGGAGTTTCGCCGAGCAGCTCATAAATGGTGTCAGAAGGATCGTCATCTTACGGTCTCTCTCCGAAGGCAGTGTCCTGCTCGCCATAACACCGGGAACCGTACATCCGAATCCTACCAGCATCGGTACGATACTCCGTCCGGAAAGTCCGATCTTACGGAGTAATTTATCCATCACAAATGCAACTCTTGCCATATATCCGCTGTCTTCCAGAATGGACAGGAAAAAGAATAAGGTAACGATAACCGGAAGGAAACTTAACACACTTCCCACACCATTAAAGATTCCATCGATTACCAGCGAATGAATAACGGAATTGACATTCCAGGATGTCAACGCACCATCTACCAGATTCGTAAGTGCAGAGATTCCCATATCCAGCAGATTCGACAACGCAGCTCCGATCACATTAAATGTCAGCCAGAATACAGCCGCCATAATTGCAACAAAGCATGGAATAGCTGTATATTTTCCCGTCAGGATCTTATCCATCTTCGCACTTCGCAGATGTTCCTTGCTTTCTTTCGGCTTCACAACCGTAGCATCACAGATCTTCTCAATAAATGTAAAACGCATATCTGCAATTGCTGCGGACCGATCAAGTCCACGTTCCTGTTCCATCTGCTTTACAATATGCTCCAGGAGCTGTTTTTCATTCTCATCCAGCTTGAGCTGTTCCAGGATCAGTTCATCCCCTTCTGCCAGTTTGCATGCCGCAAATCTTACCGGAATGTCTGCCTTCTTCGCATGATCCTCGATCAGATGCATGATCCCGTGCAGGCATCTGTGTACTGCCCCGCCATGGTCATCTGCATCACAGAAATCCTGTCTCCCCGGACTTTCCTGATATTTTGCCACATGCACGGCATGCTCAATCAGTTCGCCAATTCCTTCATTCTTCGCAGCCGAGATTGGAATAACCGGTATTCCAAGTTCCTGCTCCATCTCATTTACCAGGATCGAACCGCCGTTGTCCCGCACCTCATCCATCATATTCAGTGCCAGAACCATAGGAATATCCAGCTCCATCAGCTGCATGGTCAGATACAGGTTCCGCTCAATATTGGTTGCATCCACGATATTGATGATTCCCTTTGGATGCTCATTTAACACAAAGTTCCTGGTCACGATCTCTTCACTGGAATACGGCGACATAGAGTAGATTCCCGGCAGATCTGTCACCAGGGTATCACTGTGTTCCTTGATCACTCCATCTTTACGGTCAACTGTCACTCCCGGGAAATTTCCCACATGCTGATTAGAGCCGGTCAGCTGGTTGAACAGTGTCGTCTTTCCGCAATTCTGATTTCCTGCCAGTGCAAATGTCAGTGTTGTTCCATCCGGCAGTGGATTTTCATCTGCTTTTTCATGATATTTTCCACCTTCTCCAAGTCCCGGATGATCAATCTTCTCTTTCGGAATCTGATTCTTAATCTTAATCTCATCACGGACATCTGTAATCTCTATCTTTTCCGCATCTGCAAGCCTGAGTGTCAGTTCATAACTATGGATACGAAGTTCCACCGGATCACCCATTGGTGCGTATTTTACCATGGTAACGTCTGCCCCCGGAATAAGTCCCATATCCAGAAAATGCTGTCTCAATGCACCTTCTCCACCTACAACTGTCAAGGTTGCACTTTTGCCGATCGGTAATTCTTTTAATGTCATCGTCTGTACTTCCTTCCAAATTTATCTACAGGCAGTGGTATTATTTCCACTGTTACTGATAATATTTCTCAACTCGTAAGGTTAGTATAGGCTTATCGATAATTTTTGTCAACAGCTAACCACGGGGACGGGGAATTTTGGCTCTTTATCTGTCCCTTATGGCTCTTTCTGATGTTAGACACCTCGTTTTTCTAACATTGACAGATATGAATCCCTTACTGTCTCTGTCTTTTCGCATCCCAACATTCTCATTAGTTCATATATCATATCCAATCCACCTGCTCGTTCTTCTTCTTTTGCAACAATTATCTCCAATTCCAGAAAGTTGCCCAGATTCTCTACCTTATCTGCAGCCGCTGTCATATGATCTTTTATATAATAACATCTTGTCTTCTTCACTCTGCAAGACGCTGGATAAAATTCAAGTTCTTTAAGAATGTCTTCCATCTTTTCCGGCTCATAGATATCAATCTCTGTTTCTTTCCTGGTCATGGATACCTGGTCTAATTTCGGTCCTTTGCAGTTAAGCTGTGCTTTTACTTCTCCCGTATCCAGATTCTCCGTCTTACGGATGCGCAGTGCCTTGTCCTTCTTCCGCATATCATAGTGATCACTGGTAAAATAAGTATCCGTCTCCACAACGGTTTTCTGATATATGAACCCTGTTTCAAGCAATTTTTGCTTTATCTTTTCTATATTTTCAATGGGTATTTTAACCTCTACTTCTATCATCTTTTTAATGCCTCCGATGATTCTGTTTTCCGCGCTTAGACGATTTCCAGAAATACATCCACTTCCCCGCCACAGACCATACCTTCTTCTTCGGCTTCATTTCCGGTCATGTCTACATGGCAGATCCTTGCCTGTTCTCCCTCTCCTGCTGCCATAAGTCTGGCAATCTGGATGACTCTTGCTTCCATACATCCACCGCCGATCGTCCCAACGCAGCGGCCATCTCTGTATATCAGCATTTTGGTTCCCAGCCCCTGTGGTGCGGAACCATGTCTGGTAATGATCGTTGCCATTATCTTCTTTTCCGGATACGGTTCCTGAGCAGTCAGCGCACGCATAATTTCTTTGGAATATCCATAAGTCCGTTTCTTCCTGTTCTTTACTTCAATAATCTCTGCAATAATTGCCACTCCGATCTCTGCCGGTGTCTGCGCTCCGATATCCAGACCGATCGGTGTATACACTGCATCCAGCACCTCCTGATCCACGCCTTTTTCCGCCAGACTTTGTTTTACCAGTGCTGTTCTTCTGCGGCTTCCGATCATACCGATATAGGCATGCTCTTTTGCAGCTATTTTCTCCAGACAGATCTGGTCATACCGGTGTCCTCTCGTCAGGATCACAAAATACGTATCCGCACTTCCCTGTATCTTGTCCAGTGCTTCTTCGAATGGTTCACAGATAACCTGTGACGCCCCGGCCATTCTTGCATGATCCGCATACATCGGACGATCTTCCAGTACAATTACCTCACAGTCCATCATCACTGCCATTTTAATCACCGGAATCGACACATGACCGGCACCACAGATCACAATCTGTTTTTCCTGTCCCAATGTATCGCAGAATACTTTCTCATTTCCAATATAGGTGATTCCACTTTCTGTAATATTCTTTATCTCATCTGTATATCCATGAAAATAACCATTTTTCCTGCTTTCCCAGACAATTTTTCCATCTATGACCAGTGCCTTTTCAGAAATGTATCTGCCGCCCAGCAAAGTAAGCACCCTGCGTTCTGCCTGTCCTTCACTTTCCTGAATCGCTTCCATTAATTCCATCATTCTACTTTCCATAATAGTTTCCCTTCCCACTATCTTTCTTCTGCATTCTATTGTAAAATTGAATGTACAATAAGTCAATGAACGGAAATGTTCTGAAAGGAGGGATTTTTATGAATCCCACAAAAGAATTCAGAGATTATATGATCTCACAGGGTGCTGCTTTGGTCGGAATTGGGGATCTGACCGCAGTTCCATCTTCTGACTATCCGGTTGGAATTGCAGTCGCAATTCCCTTGCCGAAACATGTCATCAAAGATCTTCAACTTGCTCCAACCAGAGAATACTACAAACTGTATACTACTTTGAACGACAAACTGAATGCCATTGTAACTGCCGGTGAAAAATATCTGACAGGCAGAGGATACCAGGCTTATGCCCAGACAACAGACCGGATAACAGTAGACTCGGACAACCGCAGTCCTTTACCTCACAAAACTGTTGCCACCAGAGCCGGCCTCGGCTGGATCGGCAAAAACTGTCTGCTTGTAACACCACAATATGGCTCTGCTGTAAGGATTTCTTCTCTTCTGACCGATGCCCCGCTGACCTGCGATGCTCCGGTTACACGCTCTCAGTGCGGTGCCTGTCATGCCTGCGTCCGGTATTGCCCGGCACATGCACTGAAAAATACATTGTGGCGTTCGGGTATGCCACGCGAAGATATCGTATCTGTTTCTGCATGTTATAAGAAGCAGCGGGAAATTATGCGAAAGAGTACTGGGATTGATACGGATCTGTGCGGGAAGTGCTTTGCGGTCTGTACTTATACGAAGCAATATTTGAAGCAGAAACAGTAATATACATAATAAAATTGGTATTTAATGCATCAGACTGGCTACCTGGACCTACATAAAAGTTAGGAATCCTAACTTTTATTCCGTGGGTATCGAATGTCTGAAGAATTTAAACATAATTAAAAAAATGACCGATACCCTGCGTATCAGTCATTTTTTAACTTTTCTATTTCCATTCCCATCAGAATTCTTTCACATTCCATTCCGTCTTTTTCATCCAGATCTAAAAGCTCATTGATCCGTGCAATTCTTGGCAGTAATGTATTTCTGTGGATCCTAAGTCTTGCGGCCGTCTGTGCAACGTTCCGTTTCATCCGAAGGTACCAGTACAAAGTCTTATAAAGTTCTTTTCCCGTTTTCCTATCCTCCTCTTTCAAAATCTCTAATTCTTCCAGATATATGTTTTCCTGTCCCAGATTCTCACTGATACAACTAATTGCAAGTTCATGGTAATAATTTTCCACAAGCAGTACCTGTTCTTTCTGTTTCTGTCTTACAGCCATATTCAATACTTGCCACTGCAACTGTCTGTTCTCTTCTTTTTTCCCCCAGTCCGAAAATCCATTTCCGATCATTATTTTTCCATCTTCATCTTCCATAGATTTGCGACACACATCAATTATACCGTTTCTGGCTTCTTTGCCATCCATTCCCGATATAAATAATTCATTATCCTGTATCTGCCTTAGCTTCAATCCGGTGAGCATTTTGTTCACTCTGGCCTGTTTTGTCAGATCCCGTCCGATATGTATAAGATTTTTTGGTTCTTCCGTTATAATCCACATATAGTCCGGAATTTCTCTTTCTTCTGTCTCACGGGTATGCGTTCTCATGTGATAGCTTTTTGCCAACAATTCTAAGAGTTCTTCCACACTTTCCTTATTGACGCCCTCTGGAACAACTGCCATCACAACTCCATTCTTTTCTGACAGTTTATATTCCATTCTCTTTCCACATTCCTGTTCTGCTTCTTCCCTGCTGATTCCAACCCATTCTTCTGTTTCTTGTTCCCCGCTCTTTATACATACCGGAATATGCGTATATTTCCATATTTCTTCCAAAATTTCTGCTCTTGACCTTTGTTCCGTCATCCCTGCCAGCACAATCTTATAGCAATAATTGATATCCAGATCTTCATCTGTCCCCGGCTGGATCATTTCCAAAAATGCTGTCAGTCTGGTAGCAATCTGCCCCTGATCTGCAGTAGAATAATCCGTATCAATGGCAATATATGGCAGATGTTTCTCTTCTGTTACAAATTTTCTGATATAAACAGACTCTGCCCCTGTCGCATGACATCCGGTCAATATCATCTCAACAACTCCATCTACATGATATTCATCAATGATCTCACCAATCAGATCGATCCGGTTATCGTTCGGTGTCATGATCGAACATCCCGTTGACAGATATTTTCTTGCAATGGCTTCGTAGATGTCTTCGCAGTCTTCCTCCACCGGATTTCCCAGTGTCCGCACACCGCTGCAATTTTCAATCGCCACAACAACTCCGCCATTATCTTCTATCGCACGGATCACTTTCAGGCTGTCGCCGCCAATCGGGCATCCTGTCACCAGTATTCTCGGGCGTTTTTCCAGATGCTTTCCCTGTCTGTATTCTGTCATGATCTTATCGATCACTTCTTTCACCACTCCCGGAGTTGTTGCAAAATCGAATCGATATTTACTCCCCTGCACCATCTTCTGGATATCTTCCCCCTTTACAGGAGCCGGATCCAGTTTCATCAATTCGCAAAGGTTCTTCAACGACATACGGATCTCATTATTTAAATGTACTGCATCACGGATCATCTCTTCCGTAATCACTATATGAAAGAATTCTTCCAGATATTCTTTTGTACGAATAATCTCACTTTTCCAGAAAACAAGTCCTCTTTCGGATTGACTGTTCGGAAGTTCCATTACATGAACTGGCTTGAATTCCGACATCAGCTCGTACATCTTCTTTTTTCCGTCACATGTCGTCTCTCCGATCACGAGATCTGCAAAATGAAAAAACGGACATCTGTCACTGATCGCAAATCCATAACTGGATTTTACCAGCGGACACATACTTTTCGGCAGATCCCGTTCCGCCGCCGTGATCGTCTCATTTGAAAAAGAGCAAAGACCTACCGGGATTGCTCCCGCTGCCATTGCAAGTTCTGTCGGGAAATAGGCACAATACATCCCTATAACCGGAATTCCCTTATCCTTATATTCTTTTATTTCCAGAAATGCTTCTCTCTTTTTTTCTCCAAACTCTTCAAATATCTCTGGTAAATCCTGCACCAGTTTCATATATGCTCTCCTTACTTTTGCCTTTTCTGATCTTGTCTCGACACGTCATACATCATCATAAATGCCAGCAGTTCCCTTGCTGTCTCGTTATCATTGATATCAGCCTCTATACATTCCCTGATCTGCTTTAACCGGTAGACCAGTGTATTTCTGTGAATATGAAGGCTGTCTGCCGCCATTGTTACATTATTTTCATTCAGCAGATATACCTTTAATGTATAGTAGAGATCCGTATTATTCTCTCTGTCTTCCTGAAGCAGCCGTAACAACCGGTAATCACTTAATCCCGCTTCTTTAAAGAGCGGTGTTGTATATGTATAAAGTCCCTGTACCGACCATTCCTTTTCCCGTTTCATAACCGGATCATTTTCCAGTCCGCTCACCATCGCCATACGATTTAACAACTTATACTTTGCCTCGCATCTGTCTAATTTTCCATATGGTTCACTGATGCTGCATCTTATCCCTTTTTCCGTGATCTTCCGGTAAACTTCTTCCGTATTTCTTGTTCTTAATCCATAAAATAATATTAGGATCCTGTCCGTTTCTTCGCAGATACAATAACTGTCCCATATCCCTTTTACTCACAAAACCTGTTTTTCCTTAAGATCTTTTTTTAATACCATCACTTCTATATACTGTCCGGCCCATATCTCTTCTATCTGCCGTATTCCTTCTGTCTTTCCATGGAACAGACTCCAAGCAAGCAGCGCTTCACGCATCGGCTGTAAAACCACCAACTCTTTCTCTGCTTCCGCGAAATAATGCTTTACTGCCTGTCCGAGCACACTTGCCAGCTCTTCAAAAAACTGCCGGAACTCTTCTTCCGAATACAAAATGACTACATATCCGTCTGGCCTTCCCGGTATTTCAACCGGTTTCAAAGCAATCTGATACGCTCCTGCAGCCTCTCCCCGACGGAACTTCTCATATTCAGAAAATGTTACATGGTTCCATTTGACAGATTCGCTGTTATCCTGCTCGCATGCATACGAATATGCCAGGATCTTTCCAGACCCTGACACAAATATTATCTTCGCACCCGTATATTTATTTATCTTTTCAGCAATACTCTTTAATTCCGGCTTTTCCAGCATTGCTTCAAAAATTATTTTATAACAGACATCAATCTCATACATATCTTTTTCACTCCATATACAGATATTTTCTCGTAGAAAATTCTATCTGTCAAATAGAAAATCATATGCCAGTGATTCAATCTTATTGATAATTTCTATAGCTATTTTCTCATTAAGTTCATGATCAACGCATTGACACCAATCTCTACATTCTCTTTTGATGTCGCAAGATTCATTCTTATAAACGTACCAAAGCGTTCTCCGCCGAACCAGTCACCGAAATCAACGGCCAGACGGCACTTCTTCTGGATCACTTCTTTCATCTCATCTGCACTTACATATGCTTCCAGATTGATCCAGCAAAGATACGTTCCTTCCAGCGGAGTCACAACCGCCTCCGGAAGTTTTTCCGCAAGTTCTGCTTTCAGATATTGATAATTCTCTTCGATCTGATCCAGTACCAGTGTCAGCCATTCATTGCCTCCTGTATATGCAGCCTGCGCTGCAACATAACCAAAAGCATTTCCTCCCAGTACTCTGTTGCCTTTTACATAAGCATCCCACTTTTCCTGAAGTTTTTCATCCGGAATGATCACCATAGAATTCTGTGCACCCGCAATATTGAATGTCTTCGATGCAGCCACGATCGATACCATAATATCATCATACTCTCCGGTTGACAAAGATGGGATATGCTTATTTTCTCCAAATACCAGATCCTGATGGATCTCATCTGATATAATATACACCTGATGCGCTCTGCAGATTTCAAAAAGCTGCTTTAACTCTTCTTTTTTCCATACTCTTCCCGCCGGATTATGTGGTGAACACAAAATAAATAATTTCACCTGATGATCTGTGATCTTTTTCTCAAAATCATCGAAATCAATCGAGTATTCTCCATTCTCGTTCTTAAGATCGGAACAGATTAAATTTCTGTGATTGTTCTTTACTGCATCTAAAAACGGATAGTATACCGGTGTATTTACAATTACTGCATCATTTTCTTCTGTCAGAATCTGCAACAGCCAGTGGAATCCTGCTACAACTCCCGGTGAAAACCGGATCCATTCTTTTTTCACTTCATATCCGTGATGCTCCCTCTCCCAGTCAATGAATGCCTGATAATAAGCATCCGGAATCTTATAATACCCATACACTCCGGATTCCACATATTCCCTCAGTGCGCTGACTACACACTCCGGTACACGGAAGTCCATATCTGCCACCCACATTGCATGAAGTCCTTCTTCTCCGAACATTTTCTGCTGTCCGTCCCATTTATTACAGTTTGTATTTCTTCGGTCTACATAAACCAGCTTTTCCATTCTGATACCTCTCCTGTTCTTTTTAATTTTCTTTCAGTTCTCCCATACAGCCATGAATCGCAATATTGGCAAATGCAGCGGCTGCTCCTGCCAGTACCGTATCATCAAACTGATATTCCGGACTGTGCAGACCCGGAATTGCTTCTTTCTCTTCCGGTTTAATTCCAATAAACATATATAAAAGCGCAAATATGCTTATTCTCATAACACTTACTATTAATATATTCCAAGGTCTTTCACCATATCCTACTGTGTACTTTGATAATGTATCAAAAAATTTAGTTGATAAATAA
>OICY01000301.1_pt1 | contig 21639 bp, 19 predicted proteins | sample 1581441 | NCBI WGS metagenome assembly OICY01 (sample SAMEA3882514, study PRJEB24775) | human gut metagenome | biome: human-associated habitat; feature: intestine environment; material: feces | place: Netherlands | collected 2009/2010 | reverse complement strand
TTTCTGAGCATCATACTCACTGACCATTGTTTCCAGCTTCTTGATCAGACTGTTAGATTTCTTCTCCGTGATGAACTTGGAAGACTGAATGGCATCCACCAGAAGTTTAAGTTCCGGCAATTCAAAAGGTCTGTTGACCACATGATAGCGATAACGATTGCCATCCTGTTCCCCTTCCACCTCTATACCCAGTATCTCCAAATCCCTCAGGTCATTGTAAAGGCTCTTTCTGTCTGCCGTAATATCATACTCTGCAAGGGCCTCCTTGATCTCCGGCATGGTGATATAATGCTCTTCATCCGTTTTCTTCATCATAATCTGCGCAAGTCTGTATAACTTGAACTTCTGGTTCGTTCCCTTTGGCATATGTAGTTTCTCCCATCTTCTGCTGATCATAGGCAATCGCCGCCCTGCAAACGCACACTGTCTGCTTATTTGCCGAATGTGTTGCTGTTCTTGGCTGCTGCCTTTGCACTCATGGTATTCGCTGCCTCAAAAAGTGATGATGTCGGTGCAACCGGACACATCAGAACCCTGCCTGTTCCTCTGTAAACATTCACAAGGCCTTCGCCGCTGACAGCCGAGCCAACCAGCGTCTTTGTTGTTCTCTCCACTGTAAAATCAAGATTCGATGACCAGCAGACTGCCAGATTGCCGTCAATTTTCAGCTCATCATTTTCCAGAACAACTTCGATCAACTCTTCCTCCGGCACATTGCTCTCAAGTGCAGCCACACCATTCTTAGCGGATGCGTATACGAATGGGCAGTCTAACTGTTCGTCAGAAGCACCAAGGTCGATGAGAAGTTCGAGAACTTCATCGATCACTTCTTCGGCTCTTGCTTCCGGACGGTCGATCTTGTTGATACATACGATAACCGGGAGCTTCAGTGCAAGAGCTTTTTTCAAAACGAATTTGGTCTGTGGCATGGCACCTTCAAAAGCGTCAACCAGAAGAACCACTCCATTGACCATCTTAAGGACACGTTCTACTTCTCCGCCGAAATCGGCATGTCCAGGAGTGTCAATGATATTGATCTTTGTATTTTTATAAACAACTGCAGTGTTTTTGGAAAGAATGGTAATTCCACGTTCACGTTCGATATCGTTGGAATCCATTACTCGTTCGGCTACTTCCTGATTTTCACGGAAAACACCGCTCTGTTTTAAAAGTTCATCTACTAATGTTGTTTTACCATGATCAACATGGGCGATGATAGCAATATTTCTAATGTCTTCACGTTTTGTCTTCATATTCTCAAAACCCTTCTTATTACCTATTTAAAGTTACAACCCGTATAGTTTATCACATTTTGAAAAATTTACAAGTAGAAAGAAAAAAATTTGACTTTCTGCAAAAAAAGAGTTTACTTTTTGTTCTAAAAACTGGAAAAGCTTCATAGATTAGATAGTGATCAAGAGTAAGAACGCGGTAAAATACGCCTGCGAAGAGGAAGGAGATTTACATTATTATGTCAGATAAGATTATTGAAAATAACCAGGTAACGATCATGGGAAAGGTAGCAACTGAATTTTCATTCAGCCATGAGGTCTTTGGAGAAGGCTTTTATATGGTAGAGGTAGAAGTGAAAAGACTGAGTAATTCAGAAGACCGTATTCCGCTGATGATCTCAGAGAGGCTGATCGACGTGACACAGGATTATACCGGAGAGTATATTATGGTGCACGGACAGTTCCGCTCTTACAATCGGCATGAAGAGCAGAAAAACCGTCTGGTATTATCCGTATTTGTACGGGAGATTTCCTTTATGGAAGAAGAACCTGACGGGACAAAGACCAACAGTATCTGGCTGGATGGCTATATCTGCAAGGAACCGATCTACCGAAAGACACCGCTTGGAAGGGAGATCGCAGATCTTTTGCTTGCGGTTAACCGCCCATATGGAAAATCTGATTACATTCCATGTATCTGCTGGGGGAGAAATGCAAGATATGCCTCCGGCTTTGAAGTGGGAGAGCATGTACAGCTTCTGGGAAGGATCCAGAGCAGGGAATATGTAAAACGGATTTCAGATACCGAGACAGAAAAGAGGGTTGCTTATGAAGTTTCGGTCAGTAAACTGGAAAAGACTCTGATTGACAGTGCCTGCATTTAATGCTAAACTTGATTTGATCGTTTAGTATCATAAAGCAACATGTCAGGAGGAATATTATGGCTATATTTACAGGATCAGGAGTGGCACTTGTAACGCCGTTTCATGAGGACGAGAGTATAAATTATGACAAACTGGATGAAATGCTGGACTACCATTGTACACATGGGACCGACAGTATTATCATCTGCGGAACAACAGGTGAATCCTCTACTTTATCAGAAGAAGAGCACATGGAATGCATCAAATTTGCGATCGAGCGTGTCAAGGGAAGAATCCCGGTGATCGCAGGTACCGGTTCCAACAGTACCTACACAACGATCCAGATGTCAAAAGAGGCAGTAGAAGACGGTGCAGACGGACTGCTGCTTGTAACACCATATTATAACAAATGTACACAGGACGGACTGATCGCACATTATACCGCTGTTGCAAAAGAAGCAAAAGCACCAATTATCCTTTACAGTGTGGCGAGCCGTACCGGTGTGAATATTGCTCCGGAGACAGTTGCAGCTTTACATAAAAATATAGAGAATATTGTTGCGGTAAAAGAAGCATCAGGCAATATTTCCCAGATTTCAAAGATCATGCAGCTGACAGATGGCAAGATCGATCTGTATTCAGGCAATGATGACCAGATCGTACCGCTCCTTTCTGTTGGAGGAAAGGGTGTCATCTCAGTTCTTGCGAACGTGGCTCCGCAGTATACACATGACATCTGTGCAAAGTTCTTTGAAGGAGATGTCAAGGGAAGCTGTAAGATGCAGCTGGATGCGATTCCGCTGATCGAGAAGTTATTCTGTGAAGTGAATCCGATTCCGGTTAAAAAGGCTTTAAATCTGATGGGATGGCAGGCAGGTCCTTTGCGTATGCCTTTGACAGAGATGACAGAAGCACATACAGCACAGCTTGCAAAAGAACTGGAAGCATTTGGAATTAAACTGGCATAATAAAGGGTCAGATTATAGAGAAAAGGGACTGACTGGAGTATCCATCAGTTCCTTTTGTGCTATACAGGAATTTGTGAAAAGATACACAAGAAAATGGAGATAACAAGGAGGAATACAAAATGGTTAAGGCAATTATGCATGGATGTAACGGAAAAATGGGACAGGTGATCTCGGGACTTGTAAAGGAGGATGATGTGATCGAGATCGTGGCAGGTATTGATAAATTCACCGGAATCGAGAATCCGTACCCGGTATTTACAAGCCTTGCAGAGTGTGATGTGCAGGCAGATGTTGTGATTGATTTCTCAAACGCAGCAGCAGTTGATGAGCTTCTGGATGTATGTGTGGAGAAAACTCTTCCTGTTGTTCTTTGCACAACAGGACTTTCTGAGGAACAGCTTGCAAAGGTGAAAGAAGCAGGAGAAAAAGTTGCGGTTCTCCGTTCTGCAAACATGTCACTGGGAGTCAATCTTTTGATGAAGCTTTTAAAGGATGCAGCAAAGGTTCTTGCTCCTGCAGGCTTTGATATTGAAATTGTAGAAAAACATCATAATCAGAAAGTTGATGCTCCAAGTGGAACAGCGATCGCACTTGCAGATTCGATTAATGAAGCGATGGCTGACCAGTATGTATACAATTATGACCGCAGCCATGAACGAAAAAAACGTGAGAAAAACGAAATCGGGATCGTTGCAGTACGTGGAGGTACGATCGTTGGACAGCATGACGTCATCTTTGCGGGGGCAGATGAAGTGATCGAATTCCACCACACTGCATATTCAAAAGCAATTTTTGGAAAAGGTGCAGTTGAAGCTGCCAAATTCCTGGCTGGAAAACCGGCAGGAATGTACGATATGAGTGATGTGATCGGACTGTAAGCAGAAAAAGCTTTTATACAAGAGGGAGGAAGTTATGAAAGCATTAGAGGAGAAATATCTGGAAGGGCTGTCGGAATTATTTCCATCAATCGCAGCTGCGTCCACAGAAATTATTAACTTACAGGCAATCGTGAATCTTCCAAAAGGAACGGAACATTTTCTGACGGATATTCACGGAGAATATGAAGCGTTTGCACATGTGCTGAAGAACGGATCGGGTTCGGTAAAGCGCAAGGTCGATGATGTATTTGCAAACACAATGAGCAGCCGGGACAAGCAGACACTGGCAACCTTGATCTACTATCCACGGGAGAAGATGGAGCGGATCCGGGAAGAAGAACAGAATATGGATGACTGGTACAAGATCATGCTGTACCGTCTGATCGAGGTAGCAAAACGTTCGGCGAGCAAATATACCAGATCGAAGGTCAGAAAAGCACTCCCGAAGGATTTTGCATATGTGATCGAGGAACTGATCACAGAAAAGTCAGGAATGACAGATAAGGAATCATATTATAATTCGATCATCAGTACAATTATCCAGATCGGAAGAGCGGAGGAATTTATTGTAGCCTTGTGTGAACTGATCCAGCGTCTGGTTGTGGATCACCTGCATATTGTCGGTGATATTTACGACAGAGGTCCGGGACCGCATCTGATCATGGACAAGCTGATGGAGTATCATTCGGTGGACATCCAGTGGGGGAATCATGATATCCTGTGGATGGGAGCGGCAGCGGGGCAGAAATGCTGTATTGCGAATGTAATCCGTATCTGTGCCCGCTATGGGAATCTGGATATTCTGGAGGATGGATATGGGATCAATCTGCTTCCACTTGCAACTTTCGCATGGAAACAGTATGCAAAAGATCCCTGTGAATGCTTTTTATTAAAAGGGCAGGACAACTGCAAACCACAGGAGATGGAACTGAATATGAAAATGCACAAGGCAATTTCTGTTATCCAGTTCAAAGTAGAAGGACAGGCAGCAGAGCTTTATCCGGAATTTGGTTTCCAGAGAAGAAACTTTCTGGATAAGATCAACTACGAGGAAGGGACTATAACGATAGGAGGAAAAATCTATCAGCTTCTGGATGATTATTTTCCGACAATAGATCCGAAGAATCCATATCAGCTTTCAGCTGAAGAAGAAGAGATCATGAACCGCCTGGTAAAAGCGTTCCAGAGCTGTGAAAAATTGCAGAGGCATATGCGTTTCCTTTTGAACAAAGGAAGTCTTTACAAGATTTACAATTCCAATCTGCTGTATCACGGCTGTGTTCCACTGAATGATGACGGATCACTCAGAAAGGTAAAGATATACGGTAAAAGCTATCAGGGAAGGACACTTTATGATGTGATGGAGTCCTATGTGAGAAAAGGATTTTTTGCGGTAGATCCGGATGAAAAGAAAAAAGGGCGTGACCTGATGTGGTATATCTGGCAGGGTGCGAATTCTCCTCTTTTCGGCAAAGATAAAATGGCGACCTTTGAGCGTTATTTCCTTGCAGAAAAGGAGCTGTGGAAAGAGAAAAAGAATGCGTATTATCTTCTTCTTGAAGATGAAAATGTGATGAACGGAATTCTGGATGAATTTGGCCTGGACAGAGAAATTTCCCATATCATCAACGGACATGTTCCGGTGAAAACGAAAAATGGAGAGAATCCGGTCAAATGTGGTGGAAAAGTGCTTGTTATTGATGGCGGATTTTCAAAAGCGTACCAGAAAGAAACCGGAATTGCAGGATACACGCTGATCTATAATTCCTATGGACTGATCCTTGCGGCGCATGATCCGTTTGAATCGACGGAGGCAGCTATTGAAAAAGAAAGAGATATCCATTCGGACAGTGTGATCGTAAAACGGACACTCGAACGCAAGACGGTAGGAGATACTGATGTTGGAAAAGTACTGAAGGAACGGATCGCGGATCTGGAGGCATTGCTGGACGCTTACAGAAGTGGTCAGATCATCGAAAAAATTTAAAAATAAGTATAAAAATCCTTTTTCTGCGGATAGTAATAGTACAAGTATTTTACAGAAAAAGGAGAATTACAACATGCAATATCTAAGAAGAATGGTTCTGGTTTTTACCTGTGTGATGCTGATGGGAGGAATTACGGCGTGTGGAAATGGTGATAACGCTGCAAATCCGGATACGAATACCGGTGGGACGAATCAGAATGGAACGGTAAATGATGTCACAAACGATATCGGAGATGGCGTTGAGGATGCAGTAGATGATGTGGAAGACGGAGTCGATGATATGACCAGAAACAGGACAGAGGACCGGAATGTAAATGATAATCATACAATAGATGGTCAGGAATAGGGAAAAGGCAAGACTTTGCGGAAAAGTCTTGCCTTTTTTACAGACAAAAGGTAGTAAAATGTCCGTGGGTGTGATACAATATGACGGTATGTAAAGACGAGATCAACAGAAAAAGCGGAGGACTTCATGAAATTTCGACCATGTATAGATATTCATAATGGTGCAGTCAAGCAGATTGTGGGTGGCAGCCTGAAAGATGCGGGAAATGCAGCGGTAGAAAATTACATATCCAGACAGGATGCAGATTATTATGCGACAATGTATAAGAAAGATGGACTTACCGGAGGACACATTATTTTGCTGAATCCGCCGGCATCGGAATACTATGATGCGACAAAGGCACAGGCACTGAAAGCACTACATGCCTATCCGGGCGGAATGCAGATCGGCGGAGGAATTACTGCAGAAAATGCTGCAGAGTATCTGGAGGAAGGGGCAAGTCATGTGATCGTTACATCCTATGTATTTCAGAATGGACAAGTGCGGTATGACCGGCTGGACCGGCTGAAAAAGGCAGTAGGGAAAGAGCATCTGGTACTGGATCTCAGCTGCCGGAGGCGCGAGAACAGTTATTATATTGTAACCAACAGATGGCAGACATTTACCGAGCTCAGACTGATACCGGAGGTCCTGGAAGAGCTGTCCGGATGGTGTGATGAATTTCTGGTTCACGGGGTTGATGTAGAAGGAAAAGCATCTGGTACAGAGGAGGATCTGGTCAGGATGCTTGCGGCGTGGAACGGACTTCCGATCACCTATGCCGGTGGAATTGGAAGCATGGAGGATCTGCGGGAGTTTGCACGGATCAGCGGGGAAAAGCTGGACTATACGATCGGCAGTGCACTGGATCTTTTTGGCGGTAAGATTCCGTATGCCGAGCTGACAGAACCGGTGAAATAAACTGATTGAAGAATAAAAGAAATGGTGCTACAATGGATACTGTCTATCTATAGCGGAAAAAAGCAAAACACTTCAGACAGAAGTGATAAGCAAGGAATATAAGGAGCTTAATAAAATGGGAATTATTGAAAAGATATTTGGAACGCACAGCGAACATGAATTGAAGCGAATCTACCCGATCGTGGATCATATTGATGCGCTGGAGCCGGAGATGCAGAAGCTCTCCGATGAGGAATTGAAAGAAAAGACGAAAGAATTCAAGGAGAGGCTTGCAAAAGGAGAGACACTGGACGATCTTCTTCCGGAAGCGTTTGCTGTTGTAAGAGAGGCAGCTGTCCGTGTACTTGGAATGCGCCACTACCGTGTACAGATGATCGGGGGTATCATCCTGCATCAGGGCCGTATTGCCGAGATGAAGACCGGTGAAGGTAAAACACTTGTATCTACACTGCCGGCATACTTAAATGCACTGACCGGAGAAGGGGTGCATATTGTAACAGTCAACGACTATCTGGCAAAGCGTGATGCTGAGTGGATGGGAAAGGTTCATGAATTCCTGGGACTGACTGTTGGAGTTGTTCTGAACCAGATGGATAATGATGAACGACGTGCAGCGTATAATTGCGATATCACTTATGTGACGAATAATGAACTTGGTTTCGATTACCTCCGTGATAACATGGTTATCTACAAAGAACAGCTGGTACAGCGCGGTATGAAATATGCACTTATCGATGAGGTTGACTCAGTTCTGATCGATGAAGCGAGAACACCGCTTATCATTTCCGGACAGAGTGGAAAGTCAACCAGACTTTACGAAGCATGTGATGTTCTGGCAAGACAGCTGGAGAGAGGTGAAGCAAGCGGGGAATTCTCTAAGATGAACGCCATTATGGGAGAAGAGATCGAAGAGACCGGAGACTTCATTGTCAATGAAAAAGAAAAGAATATCAACCTGACCGAAGAGGGTGTGAAGAAGGTTGAGAAGTTCTTCCATATTGAGAACCTTGCTGACCCGGAGAACCTGGAGATCCAGCACAACATCATTCTGGCACTGCGTGCACATAATCTGATGTTCCGTGACCAGGATTATGTAGTAAAAGATGATGAGGTCCTGATCGTTGATGAATTTACCGGACGTATCATGCCGGGACGCCGTTATTCTGACGGACTTCATCAGGCAATCGAAGCAAAAGAGCATGTAAAGGTCAAGAGAGAAAGCAAGACTCTGGCTACCATTACATTCCAGAATTTGTTTAATAAATATGAGAAGAAATCCGGTATGACAGGTACAGCCCTCACAGAGGAACAGGAGTTCCGTGATATTTACGGAATGGACGTTATTGAGATTCCGACGAATGTTCCGGTACAGAGAATTGACCTGGAGGATGCCGTTTACAAATCAAAGAAAGAGAAATTTAACGCGGTTATTGATGCGATCTGTGAAGCGCATGAAAAAGAACAGCCGGTTCTGGTTGGTACGATCACGATCGAAACTTCCGAGCTCCTCAGTAACATGCTGAAGAGACAGGGGATTAAACATAATGTATTGAATGCCAAGTTCCATGAACTTGAGGCAGAGATTGTCTCACAGGCAGGTCAGGCAGGAGCAGTTACGATCGCCACTAACATGGCTGGTCGTGGTACAGATATCAAGCTGGATGATGTGGCAAGAAATGCGGGTGGTCTGATGATCATCGGTACAGAACGTCATGAGTCCAGACGTATTGATAACCAGCTGCGTGGACGTTCCGGACGTCAGGGAGATCCGGGTGAATCCCGTTTCTATATTTCTCTGGAAGATGATCTGATGCGTCTGTTTGGTTCAGAAAGACTGATGGGAATTTTCAATACACTTGGTGTAGAAGACGGTGAGCAGATTGAACATAAGATGCTTTCAAGTGCAATTGAGAAAGCACAGAAGAAGATTGAGAGCAATAACTTTGGTATTCGTAAGAACCTGCTTGAATATGACCAGGTAATGAACGAACAGAGAGAGATCATCTACGATGAAAGACGCAGAGTCCTTGACGGTGAGAATATGAGAGATTCTATCTTCCATATGATCACAGACTTTGTGGAAAATACTGTCGATGCCAATCTTTCTGAGGAACAGGATTTTGAAGAATGGGATCTTGGAGCAATGAACCGTGAACTTCTGGATGTGATTCCAACGCTTCCGCCGGTTACGGAGGAGGATGCAAAGGATAAAGAGCCAAAAGAGATCAAGCATCTCCTGAAAGAACGTGCTGCAAAAGCATACGAAGAAAAAGAAGCACAGTTCCCGGAAGCAGAGCATCTGCGTGAGGTGGAGCGTGTGTTCCTTCTGCGTGTGATCGATGCAAAATGGATGGATCACATTGATGATATGGATCAGTTACGTCAGGGAATCGGTCTGCAGGCTTACGGACAGAGAGATCCTCTGGTTGAATACAAGATGATCGGATATGATATGTTCGGTGAAATGACACGTGCAATCGAAGTGGATACAGTCAGACTTCTCTTCCATGTCAATGTAGAACAGAAGGTTGAAAGAGAACAGGTTGCAAAGGTAACCGGTACCAATAAAGATGACAGTGTTGCAAAGGGTCCAAAGGTACGTGCCGAGAAAAAGATATATCCAAATGATCCATGCCCGTGTGGAAGCGGCAAGAAATACAAACAGTGCTGTGGAAGAAAATAAATACGACTGTTTGGATTTTTATATAATTTTATGAGATTTGAGGTGATACAGTGGTTGAATTAGACGGATTTAAGCAGACATTAAATGCGTATGAAGAACCCCTGAAGGAAATGAGGGATTCACTTTGACCTGGCAGGCAAAGAAAAACGGATTGAAGAGCTGGAAAGAAAGATAGAAGAACCGGGGTTCTGGGACAAGACAGAGCTTTCGCAGAGGATTATGAAGGAACTCCGGAAAATGCAGGACTGTGTGAAGGAGGTCCGGGATCTGGAAAGTTCATATGAAGATATCAATGCACTGATCGAACTTACGGAAGAGGAAGAAGACCGGGAGATGATCAAAGAGATCCAGCGTGAGATCACTAAATTTGAAAAAGAATTTGAAGATCTCAGGATCCGGACGCTTCTTTCGGGAGAATATGATTCCTGCAATGCAATCGTGACACTGCATGCAGGAGCCGGAGGAACAGACAGCTGTGACTGGGCAAATATGCTGTATCGTATGTATACAAGATATGCACAGTCAAAAGGATTTCAGATAACCGTGCTGGACTATCAGGACGGAGATATTACCGGACTGAAAGGAATCACGTTTGAAGTAACGGGAGATAATGCATATGGCTATTTTCAGTCAGAAAAGGGAGTGCACCGTCTGGTGCGTATTTCTCCGTTCAATTCAGCAGGCAAGAGGCAGACATCTTTTGCATCCTGTGATGTGATACCGGATATTGAAGATGATATTGACATTGAGCTGAATGACGATGACCTGCGGATCGATACCTACCGTTCGAGCGGAGCCGGAGGACAGCATATCAACAAGACTTCGTCTGCGGTGCGGATCACGCATCTTCCGACAGGAATCGTAGTGCAGTGCCAGAATGAACGTTCGCAGCTTTTTAATAAGGACAAAGCGATGCAGATGTTGAAAGCCAAGCTGTATCTTTTGAAAAAGCAGGAGCAGGAAGAAAAGGTATCCGGCATCCGGGGGGAAGTTCAGGATATCAATTTTGGAAGCCAGATCCGATCCTATATTTTACATCCTTACAATCTGGTCAAGGATCACCGTACCGGTGAAGAGACCGGAAATGTAAGTGCAGTTCTGGATGGGGAGCTGGATCCATTTATCAATGCTTATCTGAAACAGAGGAGTAACAATGGATAATACAAAGTACTATGTGGTAAAGAAAAAAGCAGTGCCGGAGGTGCTCATAAAGGTTGTCGAGACAAAGAGACTGCTCGCAACCAGACGTGGAATGACTATTCAGGAAGCGACAGAAGAGATCGGTATCAGCAGAAGTTCTTTCTATAAATATAAGGATGATATTTTCCCATTTCACGAAAATGAAAAAGGAAGGACTGTTACGATGGTTATTCAGCTTGATGATACACCGGGGGTTATGGCAGAGCTTTTAAACGCGGTGGCAAGGTATCAGGCGAATATCCTGACGATTCACCAGAGTATTCCGATCAACGGGGTGGCAACACTGACGCTCAGTGTGGAGGTGTTGCAGACAACGAAGAATCTGTCGGAGATGGTGGAAGAGATTGAACAGCATTCAGGTGTGCATTATTTGAAAATCGTAGGCAGGGAGTAGACAAAAAGATGAAGATTGCAGTATTGGGTTATGGTACCGTAGGTTCTGGTGTGGTAGAGGTTCTGGATGTAAATCAGAAGCTGATCGCGTCACGGGCAAAAGAAGAAATTGAAGTTAAATATGTGCTGGATCTGAGGGATTTCCCGGGAGATAAGATCCAGGAAAAGATTGTTCATGATTATGAGATTATCCTGAATGATCCGGAGATTGGAATTGTAGTAGAAGTGATGGGCGGTGTGGAACCGGCGAATACCTTTGTCAGAAAAGCACTGGAAGCAGGAAAAAGTGTTGTGACATCCAATAAGGCGTTGGTTGCCAAGCATGGATCCGCACTCCTTAAAACAGCACGGGAAAAGAATGTGAATTTCCTTTTTGAAGCAAGTGTGGGAGGGGGGATTCCAATCCTCCGGGCACTTGGATCATCCCTGACAGGTGATGAGATCGAAGAAATCGCAGGAATCCTGAACGGAACAACCAATTACATGATGACCAGGATGTTCTACGAGGGAGCGAACTATGAAGAGGTTCTCCGTGAAGCACAGAAGAATGGATTTGCAGAGGCAGATCCGACTGCTGATGTGGAAGGACAGGATGCATGCCGGAAGATCGCAATCCTTGCATCGATCATCTCAGGAAAATATGTGGATTTTGAAGAAATTTATACCGAAGGTATTACAAAGATCACAACAGAAGATATGCAGTATGCAAAGGCTCTGGGAATGAATATCAAACTTCTTGCTGAATGTAAGCATGTGGACGGAACTCTTTATGCGGGAGTTGCACCGGTGCTTCTTCATGCAGAACATCCGCTTTACAGTGTGAATGGTGTATTTAATGCCGTATTTGTAAAGGGGAATATGCTGGGAGATGCGATGTTCTACGGAAGTGGGGCAGGAAAGCTTCCGACTGCAAGTGCGGTTGTGGCTGACATTGTGGCAGTTGTACAGAATCAGGGCAGAGATATCATGAATTTCTGGAGCGAAGAAAAGCTTACATTGGAAGACAGAAGCAAGACCAGCAAGAAGTTCCTGGTGCGAATCCTTGGAAATGAGGATGCGTTCAAAGAACGAATCGGCAATGATTTTGGTGAAGTAAGATTTGTAGAGGCAGGGGTCAATGGAGAATTCGGTTTTGTCACACCGGTGATGACCGAGGGAGAATACGAGGAAAAAGCAAAAGCTTATCCGGAAATCCTGCATATGATAAGAGTAGAAGAAGAAGTCTAAAAATGCAGGAACTGTAGGAGGAAATTATGCTGGTAGTTAAGAAATTTGGCGGCAGTTCGGTTGCAGATAAAGAGAGGATCTTTAATGTGGCAAGACGCTGCGCAGAAGAGTATCAGATGGGGAATGATGTGATCGTTGTTCTTTCCGCAATGGGAGATACAACAGATGAACTGCTTGAGAAGGCAGCTGAGATCAATCCGTATCCATCAAAACGAGAACTTGATATGCTCCTTACCACGGGAGAGCAGGTATCTGTGGCACTGATGGCAATGGCACTTCAGTTTTTGAATGTTCCGGCAATCTCGCTGAATGCATTCCAGGTAAAGATGCATTCTACGGCGCGGAACGGAAATGCAAGATTTAAAAGAGTGGATACAGACCGTATCACCCACGAACTGGAGAACCGTAAGATCGTGATCGTAACCGGATTCCAGGGAGTCAACCATTATGGAGACTATACCACACTTGGAAGAGGTGGATCCGATACGACAGCTGTGGCACTTGCGGCTGCAATGCATGCAGACAAATGCGAGATTTATACAGACGTAGACGGTGTTTACACTGCAGACCCGAGAGTGGTACCGAATGCACGCAAAATCGAAGAGATCACCTACGATGAGATGCTGGAGCTCGCAACATCAGGGGCAAAGGTTTTACATAATCGTTCTGTAGAGATGGCGAAAAAATACGGGGTTGAGCTGGTTGTACGTTCCAGCCTGAACACAGAAGAAGGAACCCTGGTCAAGGAGGTAGCAAAGGTGGAAAAAATGTTAATTACCGGCGTTGCGGCAGATAAAAATACAGCGAGAATTTCAGTAATGGGTGTAGAAGACAAACCAGGTACTGCGTTTAAGATTTTCAATACACTTGCAAAGCATAATATTAACGTAGATATTATTCTTCAGTCAGTTGGACGTGACGGAACAAAAGACATTACGTTTACTGTATCACAGGATGATCTTAAAGAGGCAATGGAAGTTATGGAAGCCAGAAAAGAAGCCCTTACGATCAAAGAGATGAATTACAACGAAAAAGTTGCAAAGGTATCGATCGTAGGAGCTGGAATGCTCAGCAATCCGGGCGTTGCTGCGACCATGTTTGAGTCACTTAGCAATTCCAATATCAATATCAATATGATTTCTACATCAGAGATCCGTATCACGGTTCTGATCGATGAAAAAGATGCAGACCGTGCACTGGTTGCAATCCATGACGGATTTGGTCTGGAAGACTAATAAAAAGAATGTGGTCGCAAATGTACCGGATGGCGCATTTGCGAAAGAAAAAAGGATTGGGAAATTTCTCAATCCTTTTTCTGACTCAGTGTACTGTTATGATATTTGCTGGAAAAGGTGACATCCTCACCAAACCAGTCCGGCGGGGTAAAGGAATTTGCCTCTTCTTCGGAAGAAAATTCGACTTCGGCAAGGAGAAGAGGGGAGAGATCACCGGCGAAGACATCAAGCTCGATCGTGAGATGATCTTCGTAAGGGATGCAGTAGCGTTCTTTTGTGATAATGCGCCCGTCTGCCTTTTCGCGCAGATGGCAGTAGGCTTCCTCGGTAAGAGGAAGATTATGTTCTTCACGCATCATCAGACCTTTGGATTTGTAGGTCAGGATGTAGTCATCAGCATCTCTGCGGACACGGACAACCGGTTCGGTGCATAGATAAGCCTGCTCAAGTGTGCGGTGCGGATAAGCTTCAAGGTGATCCGGAAGCTTATGAATCAGATATTTGCGTTCAATTTCCATGGGAAAGCCCTCCTTATACATTCATTAACAGTATAGCGGAGTTTTTCAGGGGAGACAAGGCAGAAAGTTGCCATTTTTGCAGGCTTCTGTTACAATGGGGAACATCAGGAAAAAGAAAGGATGGACAAGATTATGAATGAAGTATGTGTATTTCTTGCAGATGGATTTGAAGAGATTGAAGGTCTTACGGTCGTTGATCTTTTAAGAAGAGCCGGGATCGAGACCAGAACCGTTTCCATCATGGGACAGGAAGAAATCAAGGGGGCACACGGAATTATAGTAAAAGCAGACAGCTTGTTTGAAAATACAGATTTTTCAGAGGTGAAGATGCTGGTGCTTCCGGGGGGGATGCCGGGAACAATCCATTTAAAAGAACACAAAGGTCTTGAAGAGCTGATCCTAAAACATAATGAAGAAAAAAAATATCTGGCTGCAATCTGTGCGGCACCGACCGTATTTGGCGGAATGGGAATCCTGAAAGGAAAGAAGGCAATCTGCTATCCGGGAATGGAAGAAGGACTTATCGGAGCGGAAGTTACCTGTCAGCCGGCAGTGACAGATGGACATATCACAACCAGCCGGGGACTTGGAACCGCGATCGATTTTGCACTTGCGCTGATCAGCGAGCTGCGGGATAAAGAAAGCGCAGATACCATTTCAAAGCAGGTAGTCTATGAACGGTAGTTTCTGGAAAAAGAGAAAAGCAGGCAGTGTGTTTCTGGCAGTGCTGCTTTTGACTACACTGCTTGCCGGATGTGGGATCAATGAAGGAAAGGCGGAAAAATATGTGCAGGCGAACCTGGATCTGACTTTTCAGGGACAAACCCAGGAAGCAAAAGAAATCCTCGGAGCATCAGACAGTGATCTGAAAAAGGTCTATGAGAACGGGATCAATGCTTTTGTCCAGGACTGTCTGCTAAATGGTGTGGAGACGGAAAATGACTTTTCTGAGACATATGGTGTATTGATTAAAGAGATCTTTAGTTCCGCCCGTTATCAGGTAAGTGGTGTAAAAAAGACGGGGAGTAAGACCTGTGAGGTGACGGTAAAGTACCAGCCGGTGGATGTATTTACCCGCTTCATGCCGAAGCTGAAGGAAGAGTCCGAGAAGATCCAGGCAGACAAAGATGCAGGAAAGTACAGCGGAACAGATGAAGAAATCAAAGAGGCAATGGTGCTGGATTACATGACCGGTGCATACAGTCTTTTAAGAAGTTCTTATCTTGATATGCAGTATGGAGAGAAGCAGGAATATACCTTTACCGTGACGCAAAAAGGGCGGAATACCTGGTCGATCGGTGATGAGGAATTAAATGGCTTTATAGAACGAATTTTAGAGCTTGATAAACTGTAGAAGTTGTGCTATACTTGTAAAATGATTGTAATGTAGATAAGTCTGTCGACTTTTTGCATATGTAAATTTAGGAGGAAATGGTAATGAGTTTACAAGTTGAACAGTTAGAACACAATATGGCGAAACTCACAATCGAAGTTTCAGCAGAAGAATTAGAAGGAGCACTTCAGAAAGCATACCAGAAACAGAAAAGCAGAATTAATGTTCCTGGATTCCGTAAAGGAAAAGTTCCGCGCCAGCTCATCGAAAAGATGTACGGACCGGAAATCTTCTATGATGATGCAGCAAACGCTCTGATTCCGGAAGCATATTCAAAAGCATACGATGAAAGCGGACTTGAGATCGTATCTCAGCCGAAGATCGATGTAACACAGATCGAAAAAGGAAAACCGTTCATCTTCACAGCTGAAGTAGCTACAAAGCCGGAAGTAGAACTTGGCGAATACAAAGGAATCGAAGTTCCGAAATATTCTAACCGCGTAACACAGAAAGAAATCGACGCTAAGCTTGAGGAAGAACAGCTTAAGAACGCAAGAACAATCACAGTAGAAGGACGTCCGGTACAGGATAAAGACGAAGTTGTTCTTGATTTTGAAGGATTTGTAGACGGAGAAGCTTTTGAAGGTGGAAAAGGAGAAAATTATCCGCTGACAATCGGTTCAGGATCTTTCATTCCAGGATTTGAAGAACAGCTGATCGGTGCAGAACCAGAAAAAGAAGTTGAAGTTAAGGTTACATTCCCGGAAGATTACCATGCAGAAGACCTCAAAGGAAAAGAAGCTGTATTCAAATGCACAGTTCATGAGATCAAAGCAAAAGAACTTCCGGAGCTTGATGATGAATTTGCTTCAGAAGTATCAGAATTCGATACTCTTGATGAATTAAAAACTGATATCAAAGCTAAGATCAAAGAGCAGAAAGTAAACGATGGCAAGAGAGCACAGGAAGATGCAGCTGTAGATGCGATCATCGAATCAGCTAAGATGGATCTTCCGGAAGCTATGGTTGATACACAGGCAAGACAGATGCTTGATGAATTCGCTCAGAGAATGCAGCAGCAGGGACTGACTCTTGACCAGTACATGCAGTTCACAGGCATGACAGCTGACAAGATGATGGATGAACTTCGTCCACAGGCTGAGAAGAGAATCAAGACAAGACTTGTTCTTGAAGCAATTGCAAAAGCAGAAAACATCGAAATCACAGATGAAAAATTAGACGAAGAGATCGCTAAGATGGCAGAAGCTTACCAGATGGAAGCTGACAAGCTTAAGAGCTTTATGGGCGACAAAGAAAAAGAACAGATGAAGCAGGATATGGCAGTTCAGGAAGCAATTACATTTGTAGTTGACAATGCCGTAGAAAAATAAGTATCTGTTTCATACTTTAATATAGCAGGAGGAGTGTTACATGAGTAGTTTAGTACCTTATGTCGTTGAACAGACAAGCCGTGGAGAACGCTCTTACGACATTTATTCAAGACTTTTAAAAGACAGAATCATTTTCTTGGATACCGAAGTGAATGATGCATCAGCGAGCCTGATCGTAGCGCAGCTGCTGTTTCTGGAAGCAGAAGATCCGGAAAAGGATATCCAGTTTTACATTAACAGTCCTGGCGGATCAATTTCAGCAGGTATGTCGATCTACGACACTATGAATTACATCAAATGTGACGTCTCTACGATGTGTATGGGAATGGCTGCAAGTATGGGAGCCTTCCTTCTCGCAGGCGGAGCAAAGGGAAAGAGATATGCCCTTCCGAATGCAGAGATCATGATTCACCAGCCTTCAGGCGGTGCACAGGGTCAGGCAACTGAGATTGAGATCAATGCACAGCATATTCTGAAGATCAGAGAAAGAATGAACAGATTGATGGCTGCAAATACAGGTCAGAGTTATGAGACAATTTGTGCAGATACGGAAAGAGATAACTGGAAGACTGCCGAAGAAGCTTTGGCATATGGATTGATTGATAAGGTTATTACAAGCCGTTAACGGGAAAAGGGAATGTCCTTATTGGGACATTCCCTTTACGTGTAAAAAAGTGCGAGGTAAGAATATGGCAGGAAAATATGAAGAAATCGTAAGATGTTCTTTTTGCAATAAACCACAGAGTCAGGTACGCAAGATGATCGCCGGACCAAATGGGGTGTTTATCTGTGACCAGTGTGTGGATGTATGTACTGAGATCATTGAAGATGAACTTGGTTATGAAGAAGAAAATGCATATGATGATATCAATCTTCTGAAACCGGAAGAAATCAAGGCATTTCTGGATGATTATGTGATCGGACAGGACGAAGCAAAGAAAGTACTTTCTGTTGCGGTATATAATCACTATAAGCGTATTATGGCAGAAAAAGATCTGGGCGTGGAGCTTCAGAAGAGTAATATCCTGATGGTAGGACCGACAGGATGCGGTAAGACTTTTCTGGCACAGTCTCTCGCAAAAATTCTGAATGTACCGTTTGCAATTGCAGATGCAACTGCGCTTACAGAAGCAGGATATGTCGGAGAAGACGTAGAGAATATTCTTCTTAAGATCATTCAGGCAGCAGATGGTGATATTGAACGTGCAGAGCACGGAATCATTTATATCGATGAGATTGACAAAATCACAAGAAAATCTGAGAATCCATCCATAACCCGCGATGTTTCCGGTGAAGGCGTGCAGCAGGCACTTCTGAAGATTCTGGAAGGTACAGTGGCAAGTGTTCCGCCTCAGGGTGGCCGCAAGCATCCTCATCAGGAGTTTCTTCAGATTGATACAACAAATATTCTGTTTATCTGTGGCGGTGCTTTTGACGGAATCGAGAAGATCATTGAGTCCAGACAGGATACCAAGTCCATCGGTTTCGGTGCAGAGGTTTCTGTTAAGGAAGACAGAAATGTGGGTGAAATCCTGAAGGATGTAATGCCGGAAGACTTTATCAAATTCGGCCTGATTCCTGAGTTTATCGGTCGTGTGCCGGTAGTTGTAACTCTGGATGCGCTGGATGAGAATGCGCTGATCAGTATTCTGAAAGAGCCGAAGAACTCACTTACCAAACAGTATCACAGATTATTTGAACTGGATGGTGTTGAACTTGATTTTGAAGATGATGCACTTGAACTGGTCGCAAAGAAATCTCTGGAACGTAAGACAGGAGCCAGAGGTTTGCGTGCGATCATGGAAGGTTCACTGATGGATCTGATGTATAAGATTCCGTCAGATGACACGATCCGCAAGTGTACAATTACCAAAGATGTAGTAGATGGCACCGGTGAGCCGGAGATCGTCCGCGGAGAAGCTCCTGCACAGGCGAAGACAGCCGGAAGCAGAAGAACGTCCCGGACACACAAGAAGGATAAACCGGAAACAGCCTGATGAAAGGGACTGAACAATAAATGACAAATCAGAATATAGTGCTGCCTGCGATCGCTCTCAGGGGGACTACCATCCTTCCCGGGATGATCGTTCATTTTGATGTGAGCAGGGAGCGTTCTGTCAAGGCGATTGAAGCTGCCATGCTTCATGACCAGAAGATTTTTCTGGTTACTCAGATTGATCCTGAGGTGGAATCACCGGATCTGGCAGGTGTATATCATGTAGGAACCATTGCCTATATCAAACAGGTTGTGAAACTTCCGCAGAACCTTTTGCGGGTACTTGTAGAGGGAACGGGAAGAGCCACACTTGTGAAATTTGAGCAGGAGTTTCCGTTTATCAGAAGTGAGATCACACCTGTTGATGAAGAAGAAATGCAGATGCCGGAACCAGTGATGGAAGCCATGCACAGAAGCCTTAAGGAATTATTCCACAGATACTGCATGGAAAATGGAAAAGTCAGCAAAGAGCTGGTAGCACAGATTTTAAATATAGATAATGTTGAGGAACTGGTTGAGCAGATTGCCGTAAATATTCCTTTATCTTATCAGAATAAGCAGAAGATCCTGGAGGCACTTACACTGGAGGAACGTTATGAAGTTCTGGGTGCAATTCTTGGAAATGAGATTGAGATCATGCAGATTGGCAGAGATCTCCAGAAAAAAGTGAAGGCCAGAATTGATAAGAATCAGAGAGAATATATTCTCAGAGAGCAGCTGAAACTGATACGTGAGGAACTGGGTGAGGATAATACTGCGGATGACGCAGAGGAGTTTAAGAAGAAACTCCAGGAACTTCAGGCCGGCGATGAGGTAAAAGAGAAGATCAGCAAAGAAATCGAGAGATTTAAGAATACCAACAGCAATGTATCCGAGAATGCAGTACTGCGTGGTTATATTGAGACCATGCTGGCACTTCCGTGGGAGAAGAAATCCACAGATTCTGATGATCTGAAAGAAGCATGGAAAGTACTTCAGGAAGGTCATTACGGTCTGAAAGATGTGAAGGAGCGTGTGATGGAGTTCCTTTCCGTCCGCAAACTGACACATAAGGGAAAAAGTCCGATCCTTTGTCTGGTAGGACCTCCCGGAACAGGTAAAACCTCCATTGCCCGATCGATTGCAGAAGCAATGCATAAGAAATATGTACGTATCTGTCTGGGCGGTGTGAGAGATGAGGCTGAGATCCGGGGCCACAGAAAGACTTATGTAGGAGCAATGCCGGGAAGGATCACTGCAGCATTACAGCAGGCAGGAGTGAGCAATCCTCTGATGCTTCTGGATGAGATTGACAAGACCAGCAGTGATTATAAAGGAGATACTTCTGCGGCACTTCTTGAGGTGCTTGATCCGGAACAGAACAGCAGATTTATGGATCATTATATAGAGGTTCCACAGGATCTTTCAGAAGTACTGTTTATTGCAACTGCAAACGATGTTCAGGGCATTCCGAGACCACTTCTTGACCGTATGGAACTGATCGAGATCGCAGGTTATACTGAGAATGAGAAGGAACATATTGCAAGGGAACATCTGATTCCGAAACAGATGGAGATCAACGGGATTCCGGAAGGAAAACTGGTGATCCAGCCGGCAGCTCTCGGTAAGTTGATCAACAACTATACCAAGGAAGCCGGAGTCCGTTCCCTGGAGAGAACCATCGGACAGATATGCAGAAAAACTGCACGTCTGATCATGGAAGAAGATAAAAAGAAAGTTACAGTGACTTCAAAGAATCTGTCAGATTTTCTTGGAAAAGAGCATTTTAACTATCTTATGGCAAATAAGAAAGATGAGATTGGTATTTCCCGCGGGCTTGCCTGGACACAGGTGGGTGGCGATACACTGCAGATTGAAGTCAATGTAATGCCCGGCAAGGGTGAGCTGATGCTCACCGGACAGTTGGGAGATGTTATGAAAGAGTCTGCACAGGCAGGTATTACTTACATTCGTTCCATTGCTTCTGACTATAAAGTTGAGCCGGAATTTTTCCAGGAAAACGATATTCATGTGCATATTCCGGAAGTGGCAGTACCAAAAGACGGACCATCCGCAGGTATTACCATGGCAACTGCAATCCTTTCCGCAATTATTAAGAAGCCGGTAAGGGCAGACCTTGCAATGACCGGTGAGATCACACTGAGAGGAAGAGTTCTTCCGATCGGCGGTTTGAAAGAAAAACTTCTTGCGGCAAAATATGCTAAGATCAAAGAGGTGTTAGTGCCGGCAGAAAACAAACCGGATATTCAGGAATTAGATAAGGAAATCACAGACGGACTTACCATTACCTTTGTAAGTTCGATGAAGGAAGTGCTTAATAAGGCACTGGTATAAAATAAATGGTCAGTCAGTAAAGATTGACCATTTGTTGTGAAAAAAGAGAGGAAATCAATGGTTATTAAGAATGTATCATTAGATATCGTATGCGGTATTACCAGCAAACTCCCGGACACCAACAGACCGGAGGTTGCATTTGCAGGAAAATCAAA
>OICY01000297.1_pt1 | contig 21760 bp, 18 predicted proteins | sample 1581441 | NCBI WGS metagenome assembly OICY01 (sample SAMEA3882514, study PRJEB24775) | human gut metagenome | biome: human-associated habitat; feature: intestine environment; material: feces | place: Netherlands | collected 2009/2010 | reverse complement strand
ATCGTCAAGGTGCTCTACCGCGGGGCGGACATTCTCATTCTGGACGAGCCGACCGTCGGCCTTGACCCCGCGCAGATGATCGAGATCCGCTCCCTGATCCGGGATCTGGGCAAAACCCACACAGTCATTTTGTCCAGCCATATTTTGAGCGAGGTGCAGTCCGTTTGTGATCGGGTGCTGATCATTGCCCACGGCAGGCTGGTGGCGCAGGGTACACCGGAGGAGCTGGCCGCCAAGCTGACCGCGAAGGGAACCATCACCGCTACGGCTCAAGGCAGCCGGGAGGAGATCCTTGCGGCGGCGGGCACCGTGCCGGGCCTGACGAACCTGACCGTGACCGAGGAAAAGGGCGGCGAGGTCAGCTTTACTGCCGTCAGCACCGAGGGCACCGACCTGCGCGGTGCGCTTTCACAGGCACTGGCCGGGGCAGGCTGCCCGGTGCTGGACCTGCGCGCCGAGACGATGAGCCTGGAGGATGTATTCCTGCAATTGACCGAGACACCCGAGAGCAGCAAGCCGGAAAGCGCCGCTGCCCCCGCCGAAAATCCCCCTGCGGAAGCCGCCGCAGAAGAAGCAAACGAAAAGGAGGCGAACAGCGATGAAAGCAATCTTTAAACGCGAGGTCAAAAGCTACTTTACCGGCATGATCGGCTGGGTCGTTGCTGCCGTAAGCCTTTTCTTCCTGGGGCTGTACTACACCAACCGCAACCTGCTCTACGCCTCGTCGGACTTTGCGTCGGTGCTCTACACCATGACGATGATTTTGCTTTTCCTGCTGCCGGCCATCAGTATGCGCAGCTTTGCGGAGGAGCGCAAGAACCGCACCGACCAGCTGCTGCTGACCAGTCCGGTCAGCATCCCGGCCATCGTGGCCGGTAAGTTTCTGGCCGAGGTCGCGGTCTTTGCCCTTCCGCTGGCCGCCGCCGTGCTCATGCCGCTGATTTTAAAGGCGTTCGGCACGGTCTCGCTCGTTGCGGCGTACAGTGCCGTGCTTGGCTACCTGCTGCTGGGCAGCGCCTGCCTGGCCGTCGGCACCTGGATCTCGGCCCTGACCGAGAACCAGATCTTAGCCTACCTCGCCACCTTCGGCGCACTGCTCGTTGCCTACATTATGGATGGCATCCAGACCATGTTCACCACCGGCAATCTGCTGGCATTCATTGCTTTTATGGTCGTCGTGCTCATCGCGTCGATTCTCGTCGGCGTTATCTGCAAGCGGCTGACCGCGGGCGTCACGGTGTTCTGCGTGGGGGCTGTCGTGCTGTTCATTCTGTTCCGGCTGCGCCCGGCGTGGCTGCTGACGGCCTTCAACGCGGTGCTGTCCGCGCTGGCGCTGTTTGACCCGTTCCAGGACATTGTGGGCGGTATGTTCAGCATCCCGGCCATCGTGTACTATCTGTCGGTCATCGGGCTGTTCCTCTTCCTGACCGGGCAGGCGTTGGAACGCCGCCGTTGGAATTGAGGAGGGATACGCTATGAAAAAGTTGAATGTAAAGCTCCCGCAGGGCGGCAGCAAGCGTGCCCTGCACAGCGGTATGTACGCCAGTGCGCTGGCGGTGGTGGTGCTGGCGGTGATCATTCTGGTCAACCTCGTCATCCGCGCACTGCCCACCAAATACACCGAGTACGATATTTCCACTACGTCGCTTTTCACGTTAAGTGACACCACCGAGAACCTGCTCCATGAGCTGAACGCCGATGTGACGGCCTACTATCTGGCCGAGAGCGGGCAGGAGGACGCGAACATTACCCGCCTGCTGGACCGCTACGCGGGCGAGAGCAGCCATTTCAGCTGGCAGCAGCGCGACCCCGTGCTCTACCCGACGTTCGCCCAGCAGTATGACGGCGCGTCGGCGGGCAGCGTTGTGCTGGTCTGCGGCGACAACAGCGACGTGCTCTCCTACAACGACATGTACGAGATGGACCTGGAGAGCTATTACACCACCGGCACGGCCAACTACAGCTTCCAGGCCGAGAACGCCCTGACCTCCGGCATCGCCAAGGTCACCCGCACGGCGGCCTACCAGCTGTACGAGCTGACCGGCCACGGCGAGACCGCGCTGTCCGACGACTTTACCGACACGCTGTCTAACGCCGGTGTGACCGTGACCGCGCTGAACCTGACCACCGCCGGCAGCATCCCGGCAGACGTGAGTGCCGTGCTTATCAACGCGCCGGGCGCAGACCTGACCGATGCCGAGACGACGATTTTGAAGGACTACGTGGCGAACGGCGGCAAGCTGTTTGTGACCACCGACTTCACCACCGGGACGCCGAATCTTGACAGTGTGCTGGCCGACTGCGGCATGGCCCGCCAGCCCGGCCTGCTGATCGAGACCGACACCGACCATTACCCCTACGGCTACCCGCAGACCTACCTGCTGCCAAAGCTGGCCGGCAACGACATCACCGCGGGCGTGTCCCAGAACATGATGATCTACACCCCCATTGCCCAGGGCATCACGACGAACGACGACAGCGAGTTCGCCTTTACCGACCTGCTGACCACCGGTGATAACGCCTACTCGATGGAGAACTACGCCACCGCCGAGACCGCCCAGAAGGCCGATACCGACCCCGAGGGCTGCTTTGCCGTGGCTGTGGCGGCGGATAACTCCGCCACCGGTGCGCGCGTCGTCTGGGTCAACTGCCCGAACCTGCTGGAAAGCAGCATCAACCAGGCCGTCTCCGGCGGCAACGCCCAATTCCTGGGCAGTGTTGTCAACTGGATGAACGGCGAGCAGACGACAGCGGTCATCAACGCCAAGAGCATGAGCGCGGCCTCGCTGAGCGTGCCGACCTCGGCGGCCATCCCGCTGGGCGTACTGTTCACGCTGGTGCTGCCCATCGTCTGCATCATTGCGGGCGCGGTGGTCTGCGTTGTGCGCCGCCGCAGATAAAGGAGAACCATGAAAAACAAGAGATTTCTGCCGCTAGTCATCCTTGTGGGCGTCGTTGCGCTGCTGGGCATCCTGCTGGCCGTGCTGACGCTGCACGGGGAGGCGGAGACCGACACGACGCTGCCGCTGTGTGACCTTGCGGCGGATGACATCGACGCGCTGTCCTACGCGGGCAACAATGTAGAGGTTTCGCTCCTCAAGGGCAGCGACGGCTGGCTGCTGGCCGATGACCCGTCGCTGCCGCTGGACCAGACCAAGGTGCAGAGCCTTGTGGAGGACTACGCCAACCTGAAGGCGCAGCGCAAACTCGAGGGCAATGACCTGGCCGAGCTGCCCGCTAAAAGTGACACCCCGCAGATGACGATCACCCTCGGGGCAGGGGAGCAGACCGTGGACCTGACTGTAGATCAGCTGAACAGCGTGGCAGACGTCTACTACGTCTACGACGAATCCGGCGCAGCCTACACGGTCCGGCGCAGCGACCTGGCGACGCTGAGCAAGTCCCCCCGCGACCTGTACAAGGCCCAGACGCTGACCGACAAGACGACAGACGATGTGGCTGCCATGCAGGTGAACGACCTGACATTTACCTGCACCGACGGCATCTGGACGCTGGCCGACGACCCGGACTACGCCCTGACCCAGAGCAGCGTCAGGAAGATGGCCGGTACGATTCTGGAAATGCAGACCGCGTGGACCATCACCGCGCCCGATGCTGACAGCGCCTATGGGCTGGATGCCCCCGACGTGACCGCGACGCTGTCTTTCACCGACGGCACAAGCCTGACGGTGCGGTTCGGCACGGCGAGCGCGTCCGACGACAGTCTGTGCTACCTTGCCAGCTCCGACGCGCCGACGCTGGTCTATGAGGTCAACGCCGACCAGAAGTCCGCCTTTGCTGTGACGAAGGAGTCGCTGCACGACGATACCGCCACCGCCGAGACTGCCGCCGACACCGACGTTGTGGCCCAGTACCCCGTCGGCGGCGAGAACGACTACGCCGACAGTCTGCCGGACTAAATATAGCCGAGCAAAAGCCTTCCCCCTAGGGGCTGCGCCCGCAGGCGCGTGTCGGAGCGCAACCGCCGCAGGCGGCTCTTGGCGCGCAGACTGAAGGTGGCCGTAGGCCGGATGAGGGGCGACACTGCCATGAAAACCCACTAACGGGTTACGGCAGGGTCGCTCCTTTTTGCTGTCTTGCTCTTGCTCTGCAAATATGCTACTATAATAGTAATTGTAGGGGCGAACATTGTTCGCCCGCCAACCTTCCGTTGGCACTCGTCCCCGGGTCAATGCCTGTTACCCATCCCTCGTAGGGGCGGATTCCATATCCGCCTGCGCCGTTCGCCACACCACTCACCCTCACCCGAAAGGCGGTGACCCCCTATGAAACGCCTGCTTCTCCCCGCACTGCTCCTCACCACCCTCACCGCCTGTACGGCAGCCCCGGCGGGCACCCTGCCCGCCGCCGCGCCGACCCCAACTCCCGCGTCCACCCCGGCCCCAACCGCAGCGCCCGCCCCCGCCGACGCGCTGACGCCGGAAGAAAAAATCGGCCAGCTTTTCATCATCCGTCCCGACGCCTTGGATCTGACGCTCCCGCAGGAGACCATCAACGACGCAAAGGCCGACGGTGTGACCATGCTGACCGACGCCATGCGGGAGACCCTGCAAGCCTACCCTGTGGGCGGCATCTGCCAGTTCGGCAAGAACATCACCGACCCGGAGCAGCTGGCGCAGTTCAACGCCGATTTGCAGGCCGCCAGCCGCACGCCGCTTTTCATCGCGGTGGACGAGGAGGGCGGCGCGGTGGCGCGCCTGGCCAACCACCCGGCCTTTGACCTGCCGCAATATGAGAGTGCCGCCGCGGTGGGCGCGTCCGGCGACCCGGCGGACGCCTGCGCCATGGGGCAGACCATCGGCGCATATTTAAAGGAGTACGGCTTCAACATGGACTTTGCGCCTGACGCCGATGTGAACACGAACCCGGATAACCCCATCATCGGTACGCGGGCCTTCTCGTCGGACGCCGCCACCGCCGCCGAAATGGCCGCTGCCGCCGCAGACGGCCTGCGCACCGGCGGCATCCTGCCGACGCTCAAGCATTTCCCCGGCCACGGTGATACCGCTGAGGACAGCCACACCGCGCTGGCCGTGACCTACAAAACGCTCGACGAGCTGCAAGCCTGCGAGCTGCTGCCCTTTGCGGCGGACACCGGCCTGCACGCCGTCATGGTCGGGCATATCGCCGCACCGAATGTGACCGGCGACGGCACCCCGGCCACCCTTTCGCCGCAGCTTGTCGCGCTGATCCCCGACGCGGAAAACACCCTCATCGTCACCGACTCGCTGGCGATGGATGCCATCACCGCCGCCTACACCCCCGGCGAGGCCGCCGTGCAGGCCCTTCAGGCGGGCTGTGATGTACTTTTGATGCCCAACTCCCTGCCCGAGGCCTACGCCGCCGTCCTGGAGGCTGTGCAAAACGGCACGATCTCCGAGGAACGCTTGGACCGGAGCGTCAATAAAATCCTGCTGTACAAGCAGCAATTTGCATCGTAGGGCGGCCAGTCCTCTGGCCGCCGCCAACCGCGCCGTAACAAAAGAGGTACTCTATGTCCAACACCATCTGGGCCGTTGACGGCTCGTTTTTTGCCCAGCGCCTTTCGGGCATCCAGCGCTATTCCATCGAACTGCTCGCCGCGCTGGACCGCATCGTCCCGCCGGGCTTTGTCGAAATTGTCACTCCGCCGGGCGTTGAAACGCCGCACTATACCAATATAAAGGTCGTTTCCTTCGGCACGCACAGGGGCGGCGTCTGGCAGCAGCTCGACTACCCGCGCTACCTCCGGCAGCGCGGGGCCGGGGGACTTGCCACCTGCAATGTCATCCCGCTGTTCGGTTTCCGCGGCATTGCCGTTGTGCACGATGTCTGCTACCGCGCGCGCCCGGACTTTTACACCGACCCCCGCGGGCGGCTGAGCGCTGCATGGCACTGCCTGCAATACTGCCGCATTGCCAAAAGGGCTGAGCGCATCATCACGGTGTCAGAATTCTCCAAATCGGAAATTGCCAAATATTACGGCGTTCCTGCGTCGAAAATGGACGTTGTCTACAACGCCTGGCAGCAGATGCAGCGCATTGCGCCCGACGAGAGCATTTTTGCCCGGCACCCACAGCTCAAGCCCGGTCAATACTATTTCAGCATGGCGAACCTGCTCAAAAACAAGAACTTCCCGTGGGTGCTGCGCGCGGCCGGGGCCAAGCCCGACGCCGTGTTTGCCATTGCGGGCGGCGGCAGCCTTGCCGCCGAGGCCGAGCGCCTCGGCCTGGCCGACCTGCCCAATGTGCTGTATCTGGGGTATGTCAGCGACGGTGCAGCCAAGGCGCTGATGGCTCACTGCAAAGCCTTTCTTTTCCCGACGCTCTATGAGGGCTTCGGCATCCCGCCGCTGGAGGCCGCCGCCTGCGGTGCGCCGCAGATCATCGTCAGCGACACCCCCTGTATGCGGGAGGTCTACGGCCCCTGCGCCGCCTACATTGACCTGACCGCGAACCCCGGCGACGTCGATGACGTCACCCCGGCCACGGCTCCCACCGCCGCCCTTCTCGAAAAATACAGCTGGGACAAGAGCGCTGAAAGGCTGCTGCAAATTCTGGCAAAATAAGGATGTTATCATGACGAATGAAGAGGCATTAAAAAAATTCCTGCTGGACATAGACTGCTTGAATGAATTGCTTCCGTGGACGGGGAAATTTAACCTGTTTGATGTGCTTCGCATTTCACGCACTGAAATACGTCACAGCAATATGCTGGCGTGGCTTTTGAATGCAAATGAAAACCATGGCATGGGTGATGCGTATGTAAAAGCGCTGGTGCAAAAACTGGTGGCGAATGATAGTGCTGGGCGGTACGATGTGTTCCAACTGGCATTGATGGATTTTTACAGCTTTACAGTACAGAGGGAGTGGAACAATATAGATATTTTGCTCACCTCCAGCGAAGAAAAAACACTGATAGCATTTGAAAATAAGGTTGGGTCGCATGAGCACAGTGACCAACTGAACCGGTATCGAAAAATCCTTGAAAAAGCGTACCCGGACTATTGCAGAATCTATCTGTATCTGACACCAGACGGGGAATTGCCGAGTGATGAAGAGTACTGGGATGTGATGACCTATCTGGATATTGTTGAAACACTGGAAAGTGTTTCAGGCGGCATCGACTTGATTCCGGATGTGCGGTTGATGATTGACAACTATATAGCGATTATCAGGAGAGATATTGTGGACGACCAACAGTTGATAGAGATATGCGATAAAATATACAAAAAACATCAAAAAGCACTGGACCTCATATTTGAACACCGCGTGAATAACCGCGGGCAAATCGCAGCGGCGGTCAGAGAAACCCTACAGCAGATGAGCGATGAGGGTAGTATCGTTTTTGACGAAAATTCAACGGATTCCTGGCTGTGCTTCCACACAAAAGAAATGGACGCAGTACTGCCGCCGCTGTCTGCAAACAATGGGTCATGGGGCAACAGCAACATCTATAACTATTGGTTTGGCAGAACGGATGAATCCCTTTCGCTTGTCTTTGAACTCGGCGGCTGGAATTTGCCAGAGGACAAAAAGAAAATTCAAAATAAAATTATAGACATCGCAAAACCAAACGACAAAAAGCGGGAAGATTATCGGTACAAGCGTGTTTATTCAAAAAAATATGGGATTGATACCGAAAATGATTTGCAGACAGAAGTCCGTGAGCAGGTGACAAAAGCCATTGCGGATTTGAAGAACTGGGAGAAGAAACTTCTTATAAAATTGCAGCAAAATTAAAAATGGGGCATAGCTCGCGACATGAGCTATGCCCCATTCTTAACGGGGATAAAAGAGTGTGATGATGTATGAACTTTACTACATCCCGAACTTTCTGTCCAACGTCCTGTATTGCAGCGTCTCGGACAGATGCGCCGTGTCCAGTACCTCGCTGCCGTCGAGATCGGCCACGGTCCGGGCCACGCGCAGAATGCGGTCATAGGCGCGGGCGCTGTAGCCCAGCCGCTCAAACGCGCTGCGCAGGATTTTCTCGGCGGCAGGGGTCATGCGGCAGTAGCGCCGCAGGGCACCGGACGGCAGCTGCGCGTTGCACCGCACGCCGGGCAGGGCCTTGTACCGCTCCCGCTGCAAAGCACGCGCCGCCATGACCCGGGCACGCACATCGGCGCTGGACTCACCGCCCTGCTCGGACGCAAGGTCGTCGTACTCCACGGGCAGGGCCTCGACGTGTAAGTCAATGCGGTCCAGCAGCGGGCCGGAGATGCGCCGCCGGTAGGCATCCACCGCGCTCGGCGTGCAGGTACACTCCCGCGTGGGATGGCCTAAATAGCCGCACTTGCAGGGATTCATGGCGGCCACCAGCATGAACCTGCACGGATAGGACGCCGTGCCGTGTACACGGCTGACGGTGACCCTGCCGTCCTCCAGCGGCTGGCGCAGCACCTCGAGCGTATCTCGGGCAAACTCGGGCAGCTCGTCCAGAAACAGCACGCCGTTGTGCGCCAGACTGACCTCGCCGGGGCGGGGGACAGACCCGCCGCCCACAATGGCTGTCGAGCTGACGCTGTGGTGCGGGCTGCGGAAGGGCCGCTGCTTGATAAGCCCCGTGCCGCCGCGCAGCAGCCCGGCCACGGAGTAGATGGCGCTGGTCTCGAGCGCCTCCTCATAGGTCAGCGGCGGCAGAATGCCCGGCAGCCGCTTGGCAAGCATAGATTTTCCGGTTCCGGGACTTCCGATCATGATCAAATTATGCCCGCCTGCAGCGGCGATCTCCATGGCGCGGCGGGCTTCGCTCTGGCCGCGCACATCGGCCATGTCCGGCCCCAGCCAGACGCCGTCCTCGTCGTACCCCTCGGGCGTTGCCGGGGTCAGGGGCGTTGCGCCGCAGAGGTGCAGCACCACATCCTGCGCACTGCGGGCCGGGTAGACGGTCAGTCCCTCGGCCACGGCGGCCTCGGCGGCATTTTCGGCAGGCAGAAACAGCTCCTTCACGCCGTTCTGCACCGCGGCCAGCGCCATTGGCAACACGCCGGTCACGGGGCGCAGCGTGCCGTCCAGCCCCAGCTCTCCCAGAAACGCCCGCTCACTGCCGGGGGCGGGCAGCTTGCCCTGCGCGGCCATGATGCCCACAAACACCGGCAGATCGTACACCGGCCCGGTCTTGCGCACGTCGGCGGGGGCCAGGTTGATGGTGATGCGGCTGGCGGGCCACTCATAGTGCAGGTTCTTGATGGCGCTGCGCACCCGCTCACTGCTCTCCTTCACGGCGGAGTCCGGCAGACCCACCAGATTGAACTGCGGCAGCCCGCCCGAAAGGTCGGCTTCGACCTGCACGATGTACCCCGCCAGACCGGTCACACCAAGGCTCGTCACTTTTGCATACATAGGCGGCTTCCTTTACAGTTTTTCCACGCCGGGAATCAGCGCGGGGTCATACATGACTTCGGAATGGTTGTCCAGCACAAGCTCCCGATGCAGCAGCTGCCCGGTTTGTGCGTCCAGTGTCTCCTTGTAAATCTTCGACACACGGTAATATTTGCCGCCCTCTTTTTGGAAGTGGTGCCCTTCCTCCACAATGCGGTAGCGGCAGGGCAGGGGGCGCTCACAGCGCAGCTCGGCGTAGAGGTTGTCCTCATCGCACCACAACAGCAGCTGGAACGTCTGGTCCATCTCATTTTTAAAACGGTAGTCGCCGTTATTATAAAACACCGACGTGCCAGAACTGAACGGCACCCGCGGCCCCTCGTCGGGGGCCAGCGCGTCGGAGTGCTTGTGAAACTCGGTCACGGTCAGAGGGCTTACCAGCACAACGCGGTGAATCGTGTTTGCCAGGTTGCACAGCCCGCCGCCGATGCCCGGCAGAATATGATTACGCACCAAAATCCGCCCATCCCGGTAGCCCTTGCGCTTGGTCGTCTTGCCCACCCGATGCCAGAAGGAAAACGTCTCACCCGGGCGGATGAGAATGCCGTTGAGCCTTTCATTGGCAAGGCGGATGTTGACGGCCTTGTTCTCCTGCAAGACTGGGTCGATGCCCTTGCCGCGCTTGATGAGGTGCGAACTGTACTGCGCCACTATGCAGGGCAGAGGCGCGGTATCCTGTGTGTCAGCATAGTTTTCCTGCGCGAAAAAATTCTTGATATGGCGCTTGCAGATTTCCTTTTGCAGCGCAATTTTGTAACAGGTCGGGCTGATATCGCAGAACATGAAACTGCCTCACTTTCCTATGCCGTCCAAACGGCCCCGGCGGCGCGGGTCACGGTGGTAAAACCAGAGGATGGCTTTTTCCAGCACACGCTTTTTGCCATAGTGCGTCTCGCCGGGCAGCCGGATGAAATCCACCAGGATGCTGTCCAGCCCGGCGCTGTTCGCGCCGCGGATATCCCGGAACACCTGGTCGCCGACGCAGACGACCTGCTCGGGCGGCAGGCCCAGTATGGCGCAGGCCCGGCGGTAGGCAGCGGGGTCGGGCTTGCCCGCCTCGGCAATAAAAAGCGTGCGGATATTGCGGTTGAATCGCTCGATGCGCGCGGCAGAATTGTCGGAAAGCAGCAGTGTTTTCAGCCCCAGGCTGTGGATATGGCGGAACAGCGCGTCCACCTCGGGCGTGGAATCGTCGCCGTGGTGGACAAGCGTGTTGTCAATGTCAAACAGAATGCCTTTGTAGCCCAGCGCGGCCAGCTTTTCATAGTCGATGGCAAATACGCTGGGAACATGGGCCGTGGGGTACCAACGCTCAAGCATGCGGGGCCTCCATATAGTCGCAGACGGTGTTGATCTGGTCGGCGATATCCCCGCCAAAAGCGTGCGCAAAAAAGGCACTGCCGATGGTGAAATACGCGGCCCCGGCAGCTTTGATTTCATCCAACCGGGCAAAGCTGTTCACACTGCCCGCCAGGCAGATCGGCGCATGGACCGCCGCGATGAACGCACGGTTCAGCGCCGCCGCGTCGCCGGTATAGCGGTAGCCCAGCAGATCAATGCCGTCCACACCCTTGGCTAAATAGCCCTCGGCCTCGCAGATCATCCCCGCCGGGGTGCCGTGCAGGATAGAGGGACGGCCAGAAATTTGCCCAACGAAGGGCATATACCGCAGCCCATGGGCGCGGCAATAAGCATGGACGGCGTCAGAGTAGACCGTACCCATCAGGATATCACACCCGCAGGCAGCGGCCATTTCGGCCCCGTGCAGGCATTCAGGCTCGGTGTAGGCGATGACCTCCAAACAGGTCGTCTTGCCGCAGGCTTTCATCTGGGCAAACAGGGCCTGCATCTCGGCGAAGGGAAGCCCTTCCTCTTTAAAGCCCCAATACCGGGCGCGGGTGTGCTGACACCGGGCAAAGACTGCGGCGGCATCGGGCACAGTGACGTCGTTGTGAGTCAGCATGACGATGAGTTCAGGCGTATGTTTCATATAGGTCCACGGCTTTCCTTGGATATAATCATCGATGTGCAGAGCAGATATCTTCACTATACACTGGAAAACACCGTTTGGCAAGGGCAAAAGGCGAAAGAGACTGTAAAAATCAGGCAAAATTAACCAAAATTCGATTGACAGGCTTGCAGAATGTTGGTATATTTAGAGTAAGCCAAGTTAGTATTTCCTATGGAAAGTGAAGGTGTTTTACTTATGTATCAGGATATGTATGAGCGTTGGCTCGCTGCCGAGCTGGACGACGCTGACCTCAAGCCCGAGCTGGAAAGCGTCAAGGGTGACGATGCCGCCATTCAGGACCGTTTTGCCGTGGCCCTGAAGTTCGGTACCGCGGGCTTGCGCGGCGTCATCGGTGCAGGCACCAACCGTATGAATATTTACGTTGTCCGTCAGGCGACCCAGGGCCTTGCCAACTGGGTCAAGACCCAGGGCGGCAGCCAGACCGTTGCCATCAGCTATGACAGCCGCATCAAGAGCAACCTGTTCGCCAGGACCGCTGCCGAGGTGCTGGCCGCCAACGGCATCAAGGTCCGCATCTACAGCGCCCTTATGCCCGTGCCCGCGCTGAGCTTTGCGACCCGCTATTACAACTGCAACGCCGGTATCATGGTCACGGCATAAGGGCGCTGTAGATGCGGAAACGGCTACAAGGCCTACGGCCCGGACGGCTGCCAGATGACCGACGAGGCCGCCGACATCGTCTACGCCGAAATTCAGAAAACCGACATCCTGACCGGTGCCAAGCTGATCTCCTTTGAGGACGGCATGGCCCAGGGCCTGATCGAGTACGTCGGTGACGACTGCATCAACGCGCTGTATGCCGCCATCGAGGCGCGCTCCATCCGCCCGGGCATCTGCAAGACCGCCGGTCTGAAGCTCGTCTACAGCCCGCTGAACGGCTCCGGCCTTGTGCCCGTCACCCATGTTCTGGGCGACATCGGCGTCACCGACATCACCATTGTGCCCGAGCAGAAGAACCCGGACGGCAACTTCCCGACTTGCCCGTATCCCAACCCCGAGATCTTCGAGGCACTGCGCCTGGGTCTGGAGCTGGCCGAGAAGTCCGGCGCTGACCTGATGCTGGCCACCGACCCCGACGCGGACCGCGTCGGCATCGCCGTCAAGTGCAAGGACGGCAGCTATGAGCTGCTCTCCGGCAACGAGGTCGGCGTTCTGCTGCTCGACTACATCTGCGCGGGCCGCATCGAGCAGGGCACGATGCCCAAGAATCCCGTCATGTGCAAGTCCATTGTCTCCACGCCGCTGGCTGACAAGGTCGCTGAGCATTACGGCGTCGAGTGCCGCAACGTGCTGACCGGCTTCAAGTGGATCGGCGACCAGATCGCCAAGCTGGAGGCCGACGGCGAGGTGGACCGCTTTATCTTCGGCTTTGAGGAAAGCTACGGCTATCTGGCCGGTCCCTACGTCCGCGACAAGGACGCTATCATCGGCTCGATGCTGATCTGCGAGATGGCCGCCTACTACCGCGCCAAGGGCTCCTCCATCAAGGAAGAACTGGAGCGCATCTACACCGAATATGGCCGCTACCTGAACAAGGTGGACAGCTTTGAGTTCCCGGGCCTGTCCGGCATGGATAAGATGGCCGGCATCATGCAGAACCTGCGCGTCAACCCGCCGAAGGACTTTGCCGGTGACAAGGTCGTCAAGGTCGTGGACTACAAGAAGCCCGAGGAGACCGGCCTGCCCGCCGCCAACGTCCTGATCTACACGCTGGAAAGCGGCGCGACGGTTGTCGTGCGTCCCTCCGGCACCGAGCCGAAGATCAAGACCTACTTTACCACCAAGGGCAAAGACTTGGCCGAAGCCGAAGCCAAGAAAGAAGAACTGGCCGCTGCCGTTAAGCCGCTGCTGGCATAATGTGATTCCATAGGTTTGGCGCTTTTGGGCCGCCTGCTGTAATACGCAGACGGCCTTTTTTGTATGCAGCCCCCTAGCCGCCGCAGTGAGGAAATAACGCGCATTTTCAGGCTCCGCTTGGGGAATCAACCCTCAGTCACCTTCGGCGACAGCTCCCCTCGAAGGGAAGCCAAAGGCTTTGCGGAAAATTGTTGCGGCATCTGCTACAAGGCCCCGGAACGGTCAAGACCGTTCCCTACAGAGCATTTTATTGTGTGCGGCCAACCCACAAACACCCAGTAGGGCGGGGGTACCCGACTCCGCCGGAAACTTACCGGAGCAGATACAAAAAACGTGTGATGTACTTTGCCCCACAGTAGGAGACGGCGTCCTCGACGTCCCGGATGGGCATATAAATGATTGCACTTTTGCTGGCAATTTGCCGCCGCAAAAGATTGCCCGCACTACTTGACAAAACACAAAAACTCTGGTAAAATACTCTAGCAATCGTTCAGAGGGCTGCTCCACACGCACAGGATGGCGTCTGCTGGTAGCCGAAATTCGAAGATTGTGATGAGCACATATATCAAGTATGGCTCCCTTTAGTCATGATCGAGAAAGAGGTGAAATGAAAATGAAGCAGGGTATTCATCCCAACTATGTGGATTGCACCATTACCTGCGCATGCGGCAACGTGATCCATACCCGCGATACCAAGCCGGAGATCCGCGTTGAAGTTTGCAGCAAGTGCCATCCCTTCTACACCGGCAAGCAGAAGCTGGTTGACACCGGCGGACGTGTTGAGCGCTTTAAGCGCCGCTACGCCAACAAGGCTGGCAAGTAATTGCATTAAGGTTTTGTATACCGCAGATGGCAACATCTGCGGTATTTTTTTCAAATACATCATCTTGCATCTCAAAGGAGAACCCCCTATGCCGGACTATCAAACGATCCGCGGTATTTCCACCTTTGAATATGAAGAAAAGCGCTCCCGATTTATTGCTTCCGCTGCGTTTGCCGATACCGAGGAAGCTGCCCTTGCCCACCTGAACCGCATCAAAGCGGCCAACCGCACCGCGCGGCATAATGTGTATGCCTATGTTCTGCGCGAGGGCGGCCGCACCCGCTACAGTGATGACGGCGAACCCGCCAAAACCGCCGGTACCCCCGTGCTGGAAGCCATCGGCCATGCGGGGCTTTCGGATGTGATCGTGGTGGTTACGCGGTACTTTGGCGGAGTTCTGCTGGGTACCGGCGGGCTGGTGCGGGCCTACACCGCGGCGGCATCCGGAGCCTTGCAGCAGGCGGAGATTGTCAGCATGCGGCTGGTGACGGATTGCGCCGTGACCGTGCCATACCCCAAGTTTGAACAGGCCCAGCGGATGATCGCAGCCGCCGGGGCCAAACTGCAGGAACCGGAGTATGCCGATGCTGTGACCCTGCGCTGGCGCATGCCTGCCGGAACCGAAGAAGCCCTGTGCCATGACCTGAGCGAGCTGACCCGCGGCAGTGCCGAAGTGACGATCAGCAAACCACTTTACGCAGCTTTTTGATGCTGCGCAGTCATTTCTGGCAAGAAAGCAGAATTTCCCATGAAATTTTTACATTTCATACAAGTGTTTGGCGGCTTTTTATCGTATTTATAATATAGAGAGCCGTTTTTGGGCATGATATGCCCAACGGGAAACCGGATAGGGGAAAGGAGGCTGCGCCGTGACTGTGCGGGAAGAGACCCAGACAATTGAACGCCTGACCTTAAGCCCCTATGCCGCTTTAAGTGAGCAGAGCTTTGGCCGCCGCACCCCGGAACCGGAAGATGACCTGCGGACCTGCTACCAGCGTGACAGGGACAGAATTTTGCACTGTAAAAGTTTTCGGCGGTTGAAGCAGAAAACACAGGTGTTTCTTTCGCCGGAGGGCGACCACTACCGCACCCGGCTGACCCACACGCTGGAAGTCAGCCAGATTGCCCGAACCATTGCCCGCGCCCTGCGGCTGAATGAGGACCTGACCGAAGCCATTGCCCTGGGGCATGATCTTGGCCACACCCCATACGGCCACGCGGGGGAGCGCGCACTGAACCGGCTGTGTCCCGGCGGGTTTACCCACTACCGCCAAAGCCTGCGGGTAGTGGACTACCTGGAAAAGGACGGCAAGGGCCTGAACCTTTGCTGGGAGGTGCGCAACGGGATTATTACCCACACCAAAGGCGCCTGGGCCCGCACGATGGAAGGCTGTACCGTGCGCTATGCGGACCACATTGCCTTTTTGAACCATGATATTGAGGATGCCGTGGCCGCCGGTGTGCTGAACCCCGCCGCCCTGCCGCGGGATGCCGTGCAGGTGCTGGGAGATACCAAATCCCGGCGCATCACCACAATGATCACCGACCTTGTGGCAAACAGCGCAAACTGCAAAAATGGGAAAATGCAGTTTTCCCCCGAAGTGGAGGAGGCATACGGTGTGCTGAAAGACTTTATGTACAGCACGGTGTATGTGGACAAGGATGCCAAGCGCGAAGAGAAAAAAGTGGACAAGATGATCGAAGCGCTGTATGAGCGCCTTTGCGCGGACCCCACGCTGATGCCTAATTTTTATATGCAGGTGGCATATCACCAGGGAATGGACCGTGCCGTGGCGGATTATATTTCCGGCATGAGCGATGAATTTGCTACCCGCCTGTTTGAGGAGCTGTTTGTGCCGCAAAAGTGGCAGGTGCTATAAAATTGGCAGTATGTTAGAGCACTGCCGCCCGCCCCGAAGGGGCGCACATTGTGCGCCCGCTAACCCATAAATTATTACGATATATACGCGAAAGGAGGCCCGGAGCCCCATTGATCCCACAGGAATACATACAGGAAGTGGTTGCACGCAATGATATTACCGAAGTAATCGGCCAATATGTGCAGCTGCGTCGTCGCGGGCGGACCTATACCGGGCTGTGCCCTTTCCATAACGAGAAAACCCCTTCGTTTACCGTCTACCCGGATACCCAAAGTTTTTACTGCTTTGGCTGCGGTGCGGCGGGGGATGTGATTAACTTTGTGCGCAAAATTTCCAACCTGGGCTATGTGGAAGCTGTTAAACAGCTGGCGGGCCGCGCCGGGATGCCCATGCCGGAGGAGGACGACCAGGAAAGCCGTTCCCGCTCCCGCCTGTTGGAGATCAACCGCAATGCCGCGCGCTATTTTTATGACCAGCTCAACGCCCCAACGCCGGAAGCCGCCATGGCCCGCCGCTACTGGCGCGAAAAACGCGGCCTTTCGGATGCGGCCATCCGCCGGTTTGGCCTGGGCTATGCACCGGAAGATTTTGTCGGCCTTCTGCACTACCTGCGCCACCGCGGCTTTACCGAGCCGGAATTGGAATCCTCCGGCCTTGTCAAGCGTAGCGCCAAGGGCAATCTATATGATATCTTCCGCCACCGCGTGATGGTGCCCATCATTGATGTGCGGGGCAATATCATTGCGTTCGGCGGGCGCGTGATGGATGATTCCAAGCCGAAATACATCAACTCGCCCGAAACGATGGTCTACCACAAATCCCGCACGCTGTTTGCGCTGAATGTGGCAAAAAAATCAACGTCCAAGCGGTATATCCTCTGCGAAGGGTATATGGACGTCATCTCGATGCACGAAGCCGGGTTTGATACCGCTGTCTGTGCCTGCGGCACGGCTTTGACGCCGGAGCAGGTCAAGCTGCTGACGGAATACGCCGACGAAGTGGTGCTGAGCTATGACTCGGACGAAGCAGGCCAGAAGGCAACGGAGCGCAGTTTGGCGCTGTTTTCCGGTACCAATTTGCAGGTGCGGGTGCTGAACATTCCCGGTGCCAAGGACCCGGATGAATTTATCCGCACCTATGGCCGCGACCGGTTTGAAGCCGTGCTGGAAGGCACCGCAACCCCGCTGGAGTTCAAGCTGGCTAAGGCAGTGAAAAAATATGACCTGCGCAACGATGCCCAGCGCCTGCAATATGTGGATGAAGCCATCGGCATTCTGGCAGGCAGCGCGGTCAGCCCCACGGCGCGGGATGTGTATGCCGGGCGCATTGCGGAGCAGACCGGCATTGATAAAAAGGCTGTGTTGGTCCAGCTGGAAAGCGCCGTGCGCGGGGCCGGGCGCAGGGCGCGCCGCAAAGAGCAGAACGAACTTTCCCGCCAGGGGATTGCGGCGGATATCCGCGTGCCCTATGACCGCGGGGGCGAAGCTGCCCTGGGGGCCGCAAGCGCCGCCCGCCAGCTTGTGGCGGCTATGCTGCAGGATGCCGGCGCCATCCCCTACATCCGGGAGCGGCTGAACCTTGGCATGGTGGTGCTGCCGGAAATGCAGCAGGCAATCAAGGCGATTTACGACTGCGCCGCCCGCGGCCAGCCCGCCAACGCCACGACCCTTTCCCCCTTGTTGGAGGAAAAAGCCTACAGCCAGGTGATGCTGGCCCAGGCCCAAAACGCCGATACCCGCCTGACCCGCCGGGATATTGATATGCTGCTGGATCGTTTGCAGACCGCAAACCCCGAAAGCGCCCAGGTGGCAGGCACCACAGACGATGAATTCCGGCAGAAATTTGCCGCCCTTGCCCGCAAAAAAGTGGGCGAACGCCCGCCGGAAGAATAATTTCCACCCGGCCAAAACCATGTTGTTTTATCCCGTTCCAGTAAGATGGGCAGAATAAAAACCAAAGGAGAAACTACTTATGGCAGAAAAGAAAGATTCGATTCGCAACCTGATTGAACAGGGCCGCCGTGCAGGCAAATTGACCAGCACTGAAATCAGTGACGCTATGGAAGAAAGCAGCCGTGTTATTGACGCGGAGCAGATGGAAAAGCTGTATGAAGAGCTGGAAAGCAACGGTATTGAAGTGGTGGATGATGACGCCACTGATATGTCCGCTGTGGCCGATATGGGCGAGGAGGGGATGGATGACTTTGAGGATACCGTTACCTCGGACGGCATTACCATCGATGACCCCGTTAAGGTTTACCTGAAAGAGATCGGCCGCGTGCCCCTGCTGACCCCCGATGAGGAAGTGCAGCTGGCTCTGGATATCCAGAAAGGCGGCAAGGACGGCGAACGCGCCAAGCAGCGCCTGAGCGAAGCCAACCTGCGTCTGGTAGTTTCCATTGCAAAGCGCTATGTGGGCCGCGGCATGCAGTTCCTGGACCTGATCCAGGAAGGTAACCTGGGTCTGATCAAAGCGGTTGAAAAGTTTGACCATACCAAGGGCTTCAAGTTCTCCACCTATGCAACGTGGTGGATCCGCCAGGCCATCACCCGCGCCATTGCGGATCAGGCCCGCACCATCCGTATCCCTGTGCATATGGTGGAAACCATCAACAAGGTCAAAAAGGTTTCCAGCCAACTGCTGCACGAAAACGGCCATGAGCCCAGCGCCGAAGAAATTGCCGAGCGCCTGGATATGCCGGTGGACAAAGTGCGCGAGATTATGCGCGTGGCACAGGAACCCGTCAGCCTCGAAACCCCCATCGGTGAGGAGGAAGATAGCCACTTGGGCGACTTTATCCCCGACGAGGAAGCCCCCGTTCCCGCCGAAGCCGCCAGCCAGACCCTGTTGAAAGAGCAGCTGGCCGATGTGCTGAAAACCCTGACCCCGCGTGAAGAAAAGGTCCTGCGCCTGCGCTTTGGCCTGGAAGATGGCCGCCCCCGCACGCTGGAAGAGGTGGGCAAGGAGTTCAACGTTACCCGTGAACGTATCCGCCAGATCGAAGCAAAAGCCCTGCGCAAGCTGCGCCACCCCAGCCGCAGCAAAAAGCTGCGCGACTTCCTGGATTGATGCCGTGATTCTTATAAATTAAAATCATCTGCACCCGTACTGCTGTTTGCCCGGCGGTGCGGATGTATTTTTGTGTGCAGCAGGCATAAATGACAAAGCCACAGCATACGATTACCCTGATGATATAGGGGAGGGGATAACGATGTGTGGAATTGCCGGACAGATCAGCGCGGACCCAAATAAGATTGCAGCCAACTACCCAGCTTACTGCCGAATGCAGAAAAGCCTTGCACGCCGCGGGCCGGACCAGCGGGGAATATACCTGCACGGCCATGCGGCGCTGATCCATGCGCGGCTGGCTGTGGTGGATCTGGAAAACGGCTGCCAGCCCATGGTGCTGGATCAGGGCGGGGAGAAATACATTCTGGTGTACAACGGCGAGCTGTACAACACGCCGGAGCTGCACGCCCAGCTTGCGGCTCTGGGCCATCGCTTTGTAAGCCATTCCGATACTGAGGTTTTGTTACATGCTTTTGCCCAGTGGGGGCCGGACTGTCTGGAAAAGCTGAACGGTATTTTTGCATTTGCTGTGTGGCAGCAGCGGGCGCAAAAGCTCTTTCTGGCGCGGGACCGCGTCGGGGTCAAGCCGCTGTTCTATGCCCTGCGCGGGGACAGCCTGATCTTTGCTTCCGAGCTGAAAACGCTGCTCTGCCACCCGGAAATCCCGCCGCAGGTGGATGCCCATGGGCTGGCCGATGTGCTGCTGCTCGGCCCCGGCCGCACGCCGGGGTGCGGGGTGTTCCGCAATGTGCAGGAATTGAAGCCCGGCTGCTGCGCAGAATACACTGTGCCACAGGTTGGTGCGCCGCGCCTCACTGTGCGCCGCTACTGGCAGCTGACCGACCACGAACACCCCGATGATTTTACCCACACCGCAGCCAAAGTGCGGGACCTGGTGATGGATGCCGTCACGCGGCAGCTGGTATCGGATGTGCCGGTGGCAACCTTCCTTTCCGGCGGGCTGGATTCCAGCCTGATTTCGGCAATCGCGGATTCCCACTTTACGGCGCGGGGCAAAACGCTGCAGACTTTCTCGGTCGGTTATCAGGATAACAAAAAGTACTTCCACGCCACCCATTTCCAGCCCAGCCCGGATGCGCCGTATATCCGCACCATGAACCAGTTCTTGAACGCGCAGCATACCTGGGTAACGCTGGACAGCGAAGCACTGGCCGCCGCCCTGCTGGAAGCGGGCAGGGACCCCGGCCTCGGCGTGCGTTCCCTGCAGGCGCGCGGCATCACGGGGCAGGGCGTAAAGATCGCCATCATTGACCAGTCCCTGCTGACCGACCACCCCGAATTGTCCGGGCGCATCGCCGCCTACTATGATACCGGCTGCGAGGGGGAGACCTCCTCGATGCACGGCCCGGCCGTGGCCAGCCTGTTTGCGGGCGAATCCATCGGCATTGCGCCGGATGCGACCCTTTACTATGCAGCCTGGCCCTCCTGGCTGATGGACAGCCGCTATGCCGCCGAGGCGCTGGACTGGGTGGTTGCGCAGAACGAAGCACTGCCAGATGGCGAGAAGATCCGGGTCGTTTCGGTTTCCGCCGCACCGGGCAACGCAGAGATGTTCCAAAACGCCGACCTCTGGGATGCCGCCGTGGCGCGTGCCGAGCAGGCCGAGCTTCTGGTCCTGACCGTGGATGGCGCAGGCGTGGAAAAGACCCGCCTTGTACCTTACCCTGCCGTCCTTGCCCGGAATGACCGGGATAATCCCGCCGCCTGCCGGACCGGCTTTGCGGACAGTGACGAGCGCGCAGAAACCGGCAGCAACACCCTTTCGCTGCCCTGCTCCTACCGCACGGTGGCCGAGGAATACACCGCCGGGCAGTACAGCTACACCCACGATGGGCACGGCGGCCTGAGCTGGGGCATCCCCTATTGCGCCGGGGTCATGGCGCTGGGCTGGCAGGTGGACCCCACCCTGACGGGCGAGGAAATGATGCAGTACCTGCTCTCCACCGCCGCCACCGGCACCGATGGCAGCCACATCATTGACCCGGTGCAGTTTATCCAAACGCTGCAGACCGAGCGCGGCGCATAACAACAGCCGACCCCGCAAAGGGGTCGGCTGTTTTACTTACTCCAGTCCCTTCGCTGCCTTGCAGCGGTTCAGCCAGCCGCCGCGCTTGTAGTAAAGGATAAAAAGCAGCGAGGCCAGCGTCCATGTCAGCGGGTAGCTAAGCTCCACCGTGGCGATGGTATGATACCGCGGCACCATCAGGGTCAGCCACAGCACACGCAGGCCGCAGACAAAGAACACCGTGATCAGCGTCGGCACCCGCACATCGCCGCAGCCGCGCAGCGCACCGGAAAGCACCTCGATGCTGATATAGGTAATGTAGACCGGCGTCAGCACATGCATCATGCCCACGCCCACCGCAACGACCGCATCGTCCTGACTGAACAGCCGGAACAGCGGCTCGGCCGCGTTGTAGAATACCACGCTGATGACCAGCGTGATGCCCGCCGCCATCGCCATGCAGACCCGCACGCCGTTGCGCACGCGGTCGTACTGCCGCGCACCGAAGTTCTGCCCCGCAAAGGTCGTGATCGCAATGCCCAGCGAGTTGATCGTCATCCAGAACACAAAATCGATCTTGCCGTAGACGCCCCACGCCGCGATGGTGCTGGTGCCGAAGCTGTTCATGCTGCTCTGGATCAGCATATTGCTGACATTGTACATGGCGCTCTGGGCTGCCGCCGGGAT